>Ga0206890_1164_pt1 | contig 20094 bp, 13 predicted proteins | sample Alteio_BWOrgHeat_58_FD_152960 | JGI IMG/M metagenome (GOLD analysis project Ga0206890, IMG submission 152960) | Enriched cells from forest soil in Barre Woods Harvard Forest LTER site, Petersham, Massachusetts, United States - Alteio_BWOrgHeat_Nextera6 ... | reverse complement strand
AGTATCTGCGCCAAAATTGAGGGGCCCGCCTATGCCCGCCATTGGTGCGCCAACATTGGTTGAGGGGCTTTTTACCAATTGGTAATTGATCCCTATGTCAGAACCTGACAGGCCCACGGTCACAGTGCTGGTAGCGCCGGCACAGTATCCGCCGCCGCCGGTTACATTATAGATAATGGGCAGTGGCGTGGTGGATATAGCCACGCTGCCGGTCATATTCCCGGTGCAGCCGAATGAGGTCGTACCAACAACTGTATAAGAACCAATCGTTGTCGACGAAGGAAACGAGATGGTGCCGCCACCACCGGTAATTGTGGAACCAATGGCCACACCGCCAACATACAACTGGTAAATATTCCCGAGCGTAGTACCGCTAAGCCCCACAACCCTACCGGGTGTAGTGCCAAAGCAATAGCTCCCGCCGCCGGTTACAGTATAGGCTAATGGCAGAGGGTACATGGTTATTGTCACGCTCGATGTTGTAGTGTTAATACATCCGGTAGCAGTGTTAAGCGATTGCACCGTATAAGTAGTTGTTGATGCCGTAGGTGTTTGTACCCCGAAGTCAATCAGGCTGCCGGTTCCCGGCATTACTGTGCCCGGAGTACTTCCATTCATCAAAGTGTAAGTAGTCCCCACAACCGAACTGCTAAGGTAAATATGTACCCCGGTACCGCCGGCGCAGTAGCCGGGGGCGCTTGAAGTTACCGTGTAGTTTGTAGGCAATGGATTAATAATAACAGGAACGCTGCCGAACATATTAATCGAACAACCTGTTGTAGTATTAGTAGCTGTTACTGTGTAACCGCCGGCAAGAGGTTGTGCCCCGAAATCAATAGAGCCTCCTGTACCGGGTGCGGGAATACCCACTGTAACAGTGGTCCCGGCTGTTGGTGTATAATATAATTGGTAATTAATACCTATTGCCGAACCATTCAATCCAACATGTGGCGCGGCTGTGCCGGCGCAATAGGTACCACCGCCGGTTACATTAAACACAGCAGGCAATGCGTTGACAACCATAGTAACCGAGTTCAGCATACTGGCCGTACAACCGGTAGCAGTAGTCGTGGCAACAATGGTATAGGCACCTGCAGTTGTCTGAACGCCAAAGTCCAACGCGCCACCAGTACCTGCAACCGGTGAACCTACCGGAATACCTCCAACATACAACTGGTAAGTATTGCCTGTCGTGGAACCGCTCAACCTGATATGAGAAGTATCGGTGCCGCCTAAGCAATAAGAAGCAGTCGAACCACCGCCGGCAGTCAATAAATAAGCTGTAGGAAGCGGGTTAACGGTTATCGTAACGGTATTGGCCATTGGGCCAATACAACCTGTTGAAGTATTGGTTGCAGTAACACTATAAACGCCCGCGGCAGATACTGTTCCAAAATTAAGGGATCCGCTTGTACCGGCCACTGTAGGGCCTACTGGCGCGCCAACGCTGTTTAACAATTGGTAGTTTGTGCCAATGACCGATGAGCTAAGCAAAATAGACGGGGCTGTACTGCCGGTGCAATACGCACCGCCCCCGGTTGCCGATAATATAAAGGGTGTCGGCGACGGAGTAACACTGATCGTAGCCGTGCCCGATTGAATAGTTGCACACGCCGTGCCGTAATCCGCAATCACGCCATAAGTACCGGGCGCTGATATCGCCCCGAAGCTGAGCGATAACCCTGAACCGGTTGCAATAGATCCAACCGGAGTTGAGCCATTAAACAATTGGTAGGCCACGCCTGGTGTAGAGCTAAGCAGCCCTATCGTCACCGTAGACGTCGTACCTGTGCAATAAGCGCCGCCGCCGGTAACGGTTGAAACAGAAGGAATACCGGTCACTGCAAAAGAAATAGTTGCAGTACAGCCATTTGACGGGATGTTGTAATTTATGTTTGTTGTGCCTATAGATTGCCCGGTAACAATACCGGTAGAGCCAATAATTGCCACACCAGGAACCGTGCTGCTCCACACTCCGCCCGGTGTTGCATCTGTTAATATGGTCGTAGCCCCATTGCAAATAGAAGGAAGTCCCCCGATGGCAGACAAATTATTTACCGTCATGGCTGTAGTTGAAATACAACCAGACGTGCCAGTATAGGTGATAATAACAGTGCCTGATACCCCTGAGCCACCGGTCACGATGCCTGTGGAACCAATAGTGGCTAATGATGCATTGCTGCTGCTCCATGTGCCACTCGGTGTAGCATCTGACATAGATGTAGTAAGGCTGCCGCATATGCTGCTTGCGCCAGTAATCCCTGCAGGCTGAGAATTGACAGTGACAACAACTGAAGCAGGACAACCCGCGGTCGACGTGTAAGTAATTGTAGAAGTTGTAGAACCTGGCGCCAAACCCGTCACAACGCCTGATGTAGAATTAACAACTGCAGACGAAGTAGTACCACTCACCCAGGTACCGCCGTTTGGGGATGCGCTCAACGCTGTCGTATTGCCCGAACAAACGGTAAATGTACCTGAAAGCGCCGGTGATGGGCCAACGGTAGTGGTTATGCTGCCCGTCTGGCTATAAGTGCAGTTGGAATTACCGTTGTAGTATGCTGCCACCGTATATGTGCCGATAGTAGTTTGATTTCCGAAACTAATTGCTGATCCCGTACCGGAGACCGGGCTGCCCGTATTTACACCTCCTACCTGCAACTGATAAGTAACACCAACTACAGAACCCGCCAATCCTATAGCCACACCCGGCCCTCCTGGGCAAATAGACCCTCCCCCTGTCATCGTAAATGCAGTAGGAGCGCCGGGAGTAATAATTATAAAACCACTACCCGGGTTGTTTCCATCTAAATATGTGATGCTGCCGACCACAGCCCCTGTAACACTGACGGCATAAGATGACCCACCGCATGCACCGCCTAGCTCAGTTCCACCGGCGCCATAGTAACCGCCGCCGCCGCCGCCGCCATCGAAACCGCTATTACAGCTTCCTCCTACTCCTAATGCGCCTGTAGTACCAAAAGAACCTGCGGCTGCACAGCAGCTAAACGTGCCAGGCCCGCCGTCTTGGCCAACACTCCACGCCCCGGCATATAGTCCCAGTCCCCCGCCTGCACCGCCTCCATTAGCACCAATGCCACCGGTACTGTTTGTACCTCCACTGTATCCGCCGCCGCCGCCGCCTGCACCCATTACAGCGCGGGTAGCTAGGTTACCGCTTGTCGTGCGGATGTCGCTTTCGCCGCCGCCGCCGCCGCCTTCATAATAACTGCCATTTCCACCGGCTGCCCCACCCTGTGAATTAGAACCTCCGGGGCCGCTCGTAGCGCTGCCATTATATAAAGCTGGAAACCCGGCATTACCCACATACACATACAAGGTGCTGCTCGGAGACACGGTAAGGGTAGTATTTGTCGTACCGCCATTTCCTCCAAGGGTTCTAACTGCATTAAGGTGACCATCCCCCCCTCTCGCTCCGGCCACTTGTACAGAAAGTTGGGTACAACCGGCTGGAACTGAGTACGTCTGAACAGTTCCGGATGCCGTAAGAGCAGGATTCCCGTTATAAGAATAGTACTGGCTACAGGCACACCCGCTTGCGGTAGATGCAGCAACAGTTATTGTGCTGCTGGATGCAGTATTAGTTCCTGCTGCGTCAGCCGCACCGTTATAAGTAAAATTGGATACAGTCGGTGCGCTAATTGAAATTGTGGACCCTGATGATGCTGTATTAAGAATATTAGCAACAATATAAAAATAGTACGTTGTACCGCTGGTAAGTACATCCCACGCGCCGAAGGTATACCAAGTGGGCAGTGTCACAGTCCCGGTTCCGGCATTGCTAACAGAACCAAGATATATACAAGACGACGGCAATGTCGTTAACGAATTCCCTGTGCTTGTAGCCATATAAACATAATAGCCTGACGTGGTCGCCGTCGTCCCTGCTGTAGTGGTAAAATGAAAATCATCAATATTAACATTGGCCGTAGTCTGAGCAAGCGAGAAACTATACACTATCACATTTGCGGTACCTGGGCAAACAGTCAGGGTATTACCCCCTCCAGCTATATTCCCGGTCTGAGCTTTGCTTTGCGTACAGGCCAAAACAATCAAAGGCACTATACCGGCTGCTCTGAAATATTTGCCAAACGAACCCAAAAACTTTTTGCCTATTGTTTTTGCGTTAATTAAACTGTCGTTCAAAGAATAATAGGAGATGTTTTTCATACTCTATTTGTTTAGAAATTTTTGAATGTTACTCAATTACGTAATGGTGTTTTTATTTAGCTCAGCAATAGACTTTTATACTGTTTTCCCACTGAAAATTAGCGTTCACGAAAAAACAATATAAAAGATTATTAAGGGCATGTCTGCCTAATCAGCCCCAAGTTATGCAATTTTGCCAAAAAAAATAAAATCTTTTAACTTTTTTTCCACAATATGGTCTGTAGGAATTCAAAATTGTGTTCCCGGCGAAAAAAATAGAATTAAAAAAGCACGCATTTACATTATGACAATTGTCAAATTGCCGAATTATCCCCGATAGCTATCGGGGTCAAATTTAAACCTTTTTTTTCCGCACAGTAATTTTCTGAAAACCGCCACCACCAAGCCTTTCCAATGAAAAAAAAATTTTACTACCCGTAGCATCTCGCAAAACGTTTTACACGGTGGTATATTTACATTAAACAAAATCCCCAAACTCACGACTTTAAAATTACGAAAAAATGAAAAATGAAAATTTTCGGCAAGATCCATGAAAAAAGTTTCACTTTGCAAAATGTACCGCGTGCCGCCTTAGCTATAGCGGTGGAGCAGGGAAAAGTCAGGGGGTGGGCAGTTAATACCAATGCTTGTTAAATTTCGTTAATTACTAAAAAAAATTAATGACTTTTTTATTTTCGTTTTCAATGTTAGGAAATGTTAGGAAATGTTATGTTTTTATCACACAATTTTTTATCATATTTTCAAAAATGCATTAATAACAATGAAAAAATCACTTTGTAATAAAATGTACAGCATTACGAAAATTGCCTTTCACCGTTAGTGTTTTCCTCGCCCGTCGTAGCGTTTTCGGCGAAGGAGCGTCCTCGCCCCGATGCTTTTCAAAGGCTATAGCGAAGTAATCCAATGCGGCGATGCCTGATGTCTCGTTAGAAAGAACTGACACACAAAAATCAAAAATGGGTCCGAAACACAAACTGAAAGGGCGCAATATTTTGAGTTTATAGAAGGGCCATAGTTCGGAAACAGGGTACAAACCCAGCAACCACCAACCTATCAACTTATCAACTTACCGCTCTATCAACACAGGCATCATCAATTTTTTATAATTCACAAAACTTATTTTATATTTGCACGTATGGAACAAGAAATTATAGAAAGCATTAATACTTTGCTTGTTGAGGAGTTTGAAGTGGAGCGTGGGCAAATAACTCCCGAAGCTGACCTAAAGACAACTCTGGACTTGGATAGCCTTGATTACATTGATCTTGTCGCCATAACCGAGTCTAACTTCGGATGCAAAGTAAAGCCCGAAGATTTTAATGACATCAGAACTTTTGGCGAATTCTATAATTATATAATAGCCCATACCCGTAGTGAGTCAGCCGAAGTAGTGAGCAAAGCCGAAGTAGTGAGCAAAGCCGAACCTACCAGGCAGACGAGTAGAGAGCCTGCCGAAACTAAGGAATTGATATGACGCAGACTCGCAGAGAGCCTGCCGAACCTGCCTGGGAAGGGAAATCAAAAGGGAATAAAGCGGGTTACAGTATCTTCATTGGCATATTACGTATTGGCGGCATTGGCCCGGCCTATTTTCTACTTCGGTTTGTGACGTTTTATTATTTATTGTTTTCCTGGTCTTCTTCACGGCCTATTCTTGCATTTTATAAAAAATTAGGCTTCGGGTACGTAAAACGTGTGAGGACACTATATCGTAATTACTATGTATTTGGCCAGACGCTTATAGATAAAATAGTAGTGATGTCTGGCATAAAGGTGCCTTATACCTTCGTTTTTGACGGAGAGCATCACATAGAGGAGATGATGGCTGGTGGCAGGGGTGGAATACTGATCAGCGCGCACATGGGCAATTATGAACTTGCCGGATACTACTTTAAAAGGCTGCCGGTAAAAGTGAACATCATAATGGTTGACCAGGAACAGCAGCAAATAAAAGATTACCTCGAGTCGGTAATGAACGACAGGAACCTGAATATTATCCACATAAAGGATGACTTTTCGCATATATACGAAATCAGCAATGCGCTTAGAAGAAATGAATTGGTGGCCATACATGCCGACAGGTTTGTAAAAGGCAGCAAGACAATTGAAGGAACCTTACTGGGGGAGCGGGCGTTATACCCTGTAGGGCCGTTTGTGCTGGCAACGATTTTTAAAGTACCGGTATCTTATGTATTCTGTTTTAAAGAAACAGCAAAACATTACCATCTCTACTCTTCGCCCCCTAGAGAATACACAACGAGGAAAGAAATAGCCATTCCGGAAGCCTTGAAAGATTATGTCACTGCACTGGAAGCAAAAATAAAAACGTATCCCGAACAATGGTTCAACTACTATGACTTTTGGGAGCAATGAATTTTAAATCAAATCGCAAGTAATAAGTCGTAGGTCTTAAGTCGGCGAACGAGTTTATTACTCACAGACTTACAACTTATGACTTACAACTAAATTAATGAAGTTTAAGACTACAAATATTATTGCAGGCACACTGCTGGTAACATTATTGCTGGTAAACAATTTCTTTACCGCTATTCCGTGGTGGGGATTTGTTTTGCTGATTTGGGGTTATGCATCGGTAGTGTTTTGGGGTTGTGTGACTATTTCATCGGGGTACTTTTTACCGGTGCTCTGCAAAGCGAAAACAAATGAACAGGTAGTTGCGCTGACTTTTGATGACGGCCCGCACCCTGTTTATACGGCACAAATATTGAATACATTGCAAAAACTAGGTGTACCGGCAACTTTCTTTTGCATTGGCAAGAATATCACTGGCAATGAGTTATTGTTAACCCGGATTGAGGACGAGGGGCACACCATAGGCAATCACAGCTATTCGCACGATTTTTGGTTTGATATGTTTGGCAGCAGGAAGATGCTCGCAGACCTGCAGCAAATGGACCAGGAAACGCTGAGGGCAACAGGGCTGAAGCCGCTGCTATTTCGCCCACCTTACGGTGTTACAAATCCAAACGTAAGACGAGCGGTAAACAAAGGAAAATACATGCCCATAGGCTGGAGCATACGCTCGTTAGATACTATAGCAAAAGATAAACAAAAGTTATTATCGCGAATAACCGGTGATATGAAAGCAGGGGATATTATATTGCTCCATGATTGTGTGGAAATGACTGCGAATATTTTACTGGAATTGATTGAGGAAATAAATAAAAATGGATTTAAGATAGTACCATTAGATAAAATGCTCAACGTAAATGCTTATGCTTAAAATAATGACGATAGTTTGCTGCCTGGCTGCATTACAGGTAAGCGCCCAATACCCCGGCTATAAACCGCTGGCAAATGCGGCCGATTTCCGGCAGCAGTTTACAAACACCGCACAGGCCACGAAGTCCATACAATGCGATTTTGTTCAAGAGAAAAACCTGAGCATGTTGTCAGATAAGATAGTTTCTACCGGAAAATTTTGGTTCAAGCGCGATAACAAGGTGCGCATGGAATATGAAAAGCCATCCTATTACCTCCTGATAATAAATGGCAACAATATTAAAACCAAGGATGGGCAGAAAGAGAATAAAGTGTCTGCAAAATCAAACAAAATGTTTGAACAGATAAACCAGATGATGATAGACTGTGTTCAGGGGACAGCTCTTGATAATAGAAACTTTACGACCCGGGTTTTTGAAAACGCACAATCTTATTTAGTTGAGTTAATTCCTACTGTGAAGAATCTGCAAAGCATTTTTAAAAACATAACGCTGACGGTAGAGAAGAAAGACTATTCTGTAAGCAGGATGGAAATGCTGGAGCAGTCGGGAGATAATACGACAATCAATTTCCTGCACAAACAAATGAACATAAATATTTCAGATGAGGTATTTTCGGTTAAATAGTCGAAAGTCACAAGTCACAAGTAGTAAGTGCGCTTTGTTGATTCTTTTATGCGTCCTGTTTGTTAGTTGCAAATCTCAATATCGCCACCTGCGGCGCGCGGAGGGCGATGCGAATTGTATCCGGGCTTTTGCCCCGGCATTCACCAATAACCTTTACAGCGCTTATATAGATGTTACCAAACACCATTTTAGCGGGTTGCTCTTTTTTAAACTAATGCCGGACAGTAGCATGCGCATCCTTTTTACTAATGAAATAGGCGTAAAGTTTTTCGACTTTGCATTTACGAAGGACAACCAGTTTATCAAGTATTATGTGCTTTCTAAAATGGATAAAAAGGTAGTGGTTAATGCACTAAAAAACGACCTGCGGTTAGCATTGCTCAGGCCCGACCTGTCTGAGGCAAAAATATATAAAGATTCGGCTTACACATACATTACCACCCGTGATAAAAGTGGGAATGACCACTACATTACGGAAGACTGTAAAAAATTAGTAAGAATAGAAAAGGCATCGAAACGAAAACCCGTAGTGGTGGTGCAAATGCTTAATTATATAAATGGAGTACCTGACAGCATAGACGTGCAGCATAAGAATTTCAAGTTTCATATATCGCTGAAGCGGGTGGAGCGATAATTTGCCAAATAGCATCATTATTCAAAAATGATGTATGAACAAAAGATTGTGTGCTTATTTGAAAGAATATTATTTTAGCCTAGTAAGTGAGATATAATTAACCGGAAGCAATGCAATCGATGTAACGCGCCTCACGTCGCTACTGTGTCTTTTGCTTCCGGTAGGCCTTGGCAAGCTTTGTAGCTGTAAAGAAATTTTAGACCAGGTAAATAAGAGCATCGTCAAATTTATCAAAACTGAAGACTTATGGAAAGCAGAAAATGAATGAGCATCTAATAAAAAGAACCCTTCGAAATATTAACTTTTTATTATGCTAATCTGACAATATTTATTTTGTTTTACTAATTAATTTATGCAGCTTTGTTGTTTAATAATAATTATATTCAGCTATATAATTAGATTTTGTTGCACTAAATGTCTATAAACCCTATTCAGGACTAACAAAATGGCAGTAAACAAAAACCAGGATTATTTAACCGAAGTGTAAACCTATTTCAGGACGACACATAGTCATGTTTTTTAGCAATTTAGTCAACCCCTAAGTCATGTTGAGGTCAACCTGTAGTTAACCACAATCATTAATATTATAACTTATATGCTCACATTTATGCGAATGCATCCCTTTGGGATAGCGCACATTTATGTAATGTATAGCCAATTTAGGCTTGTTTTGGCGCGTTTATGCGAATGTATCCCCATGGGATACCTAAAAAACGCTTTCCACAGGCGGGCATTTAGCTCTAAAATCTCAAAATGTTCCAAAAGGATTTTTCTGAAACAACTTCCCATCATCACAAAGTCATGTTTTGGCAAGGTAGCCCCGGAATGGGAGAAAAGTTTCATTTTGGAAAAATATACGGAAATGTTAGGGTATAGCGGCCCGGTTACTGGCACATAACTGATTTACGTGTCTGAAAATGTTAACTTTTGTTAAGTTTCAGGTGTTTGGTTGAATCTATGGATACGATTGCCAAAACAAGAAGAGCAATTAACCACTGGCGGATAGACCTGCAATTTAAACCATCTTCATTTGCATGAACGATTTATAGTTTTACATTTTTAGCATTCTTTAGTGAACCTTTTATCGTTTATTTGCTCAAAAGAAACCACTTAATTGCAGATTCAAGATACCCAGTACCCGCGAGCTTTTGAAGCGCACAACGCATGTGTAATAATACCCACATACAATAATGCAGGTACGCTACTACAAGTGCTCAACTCAGTATTGGAATATACAGACAGGGTAATTGTAGTTAATGATGGCTCTACTGATGATACGCCTAAAATTCTTGCACAATTTCCGCAAGTTGGCATAGTAGCTTACCCTAAAAATAAAGGCAAGGGCAAGGCTTTGCGAATTGGGTTTGATTTCGCTATAAAAAAAGGATACGATTATGCTATTACTATAGATTCTGATGGACAACACTTTGCCAGCGATATACCATTATTCCTCGAGCAATTAGAAACAGAGAAAAAGGCTATAATTATCGGCGCAAGAAACCTGCACATGGAGCATATGCCCGGCAAAAATACATTCGCCAATAAGTTCTCTAACTTCTGGTTTTATGCTGAAACCGGCATCAAGGCTCCTGATACGCAATCAGGGTATAGGTTGTATCCATTGTACCTGATGAAAAAGATGTTGTTTTTCGGCACGAAGTACGAGTTTGAAGTAGAGGTATTGGTGCGTTGCGCCTGGCATGGGATAAATATTAAGTGGATACCTGTGCATGTCTACTACCCTCCTCCTGAAGAAAGAGTATCCCACTTCAGGCCAGGGCCGGATTTCTCGCGTATTAGCGTATTGAACACAATACTTGTGCTAATTGCCTTCTTATATATCAAGCCCAGGGATTTTATCATCCATATATCACACCTGGAAAATGTGAAGGAACTATTGCGACAAAACCTGTTCAACAAAGAAGAATCAATACAAAAGAAGTCGTTGTCCATAGGGTTCGGTGTGTTTATGGGTATCATACCTATCTGGGGGTTCCAGATGGCTGTTGCATTGGTTTTGGCGGCCTTGTTCAAACTTAATAAGGCGCTAACACTCATTGCTTCCAATATCAGCATACCGCCGATGATACCGATTATTGTTTTTCTCAGCTTTTTGTTAGGGCGCTTTTGGATTCACGGCAATACTGTTTATATGATGTTCAGTCGGCATATTACGATGCAGGCTATAAAGCTGAACATCGAACAATATGTGTATGGGAGCATTACATTGGCTATTATTGCAGGATTGCTCGCGTACTGCATTACCTATACAATATTGCATTTTTCTACAAAGTTGAAAAGCAAGACAGCGGAACGTTGACGAAAATAATTTTACATTAGTACCGTTTGGTCTGAACTAAGGATATGGAGCGTTTTTTTATAGCCATTTATAATTATTTTGAAAAGCACAAAGGGAGAATGTGGTTTGCTGCCATTTTTTCTTTTTTACTTGTCGGATTTCTTGCTTCACGGATAAAACTGGAGGAAGATATTACCCGAATATTGCCCCACGAGAAAAAACTGGACAAACTGCAGCAGGTGTTCCAGGATGCCAGGTTTAGCGAAAAACTGTCTATTACACTTACTCAAAAAGACAGTTCCAAAGAAGCTCAGCCAGACCAACTAGCCGCTTATGCAGACGCATTTACTGAAATAGCCAAAACAAGCCTTTCGCCCTATATAAAAAGTATTCAAGGCGGAACAGACAGCACTGCAGCAAACCTGATGCAGGCTATACAGGAAGACTTACCCATTTTTTTGACGGAACAGGATTACAAAGCAATTGACTCGCTATTAACCCCCGAAAAATTACAACAGCAGCTTGCCTACGATTACAATACATTAATATCTCCGGCCGGCCTCGTATTAAAACAGACCATTCAGAAAGACCCGGTAGGCATATCGTGGATAGGTATCAAAAAGCTGCAACGACTGCAATATGATGAGCAATTTGACCTGTATGATGGTTATATAATGACCAAAGACCGTCGTAATCTGCTCATATTTGTTACGCCAGCAAATGCGCCAAACGCCACGGGAAAAAACACGGAATTCTTCAATGAACTCGACAAAGTGCTGGATAGCCTAAATAAGCAATTTCCAGGTATAGATGCCTCTTATTTTGGTGCGGCGGCGGTTTCTGCAGGCAACGCCCGGCAATTAAAAACCGATACATTACTGACGCAGGGTATAACTGTCTTATTACTCATCATCTTCATTGGCGTTTACTTCCGTAAAAAGCGTGCACCTGTGCTGATTATGCTGCCGGTATTATTTGGCGGCTTGTTTTCGCTGGCAATTGTCTATTTGATAAAGGGGCACATTTCAGTCGTTGCGCTTGGCGCCGGATCCATTGTATTGGGCATTGCGGTGAACTATTCACTGCATATTTTCAATCATCACCGGCATTTGCCCGATATGCGTGGAGTGTTGGAAGATGTTGCTTCTCCAATGACCATTGGGAGCTTTACAACTATTGGCGGTTTCTTCTGCCTGATGCTCGTACCATCTCCGTTGCTTAACGACCTGGGATTATTTGCAGCATTCAGCTTAATAGGCGCTACCCTCTTTTCGCTAATTTTTCTACCTCATTGGATAGAAGGTGGAAACCAGGCAAAGCGGGCAAAAGAAAAACACCAGCACCACCATAGCTGGATAGATAAAATAGCAGAATATAAGCCGGAAAAAAATAAATACCTAGTCGGCGGAGTATTTATTCTGACCCTTGTTTTCCTGTACACTTCGTGGAACGTGACGTTTGAAAGCGACATGCTTCGAATGAACTATATGACACCAAAGCTGCACGAGGCTGAGAGAAAGTTTAATGCCATCAATGCATATACTGCGCAATCTGTTTACATAGTTTCTGATGGAAATAACCTGGAAGAAGCGCTCGAAAACAATGAACGTATAGTACCCATTTTGCAGCAACTACAGCAAAATGGCGTCATTAAGAAAACAGCAGGAGTAAATGATCTTTTATTATCGGAAAAGGAACAGCAGGCCCGCATAAACAGGTGGAACAATTACTGGACCCCTGAAAAAAAACAACGATTATTAGCCACCCTACGGGCCGACGCTTCCGCTTATCATTTTAGCTCGTCAGCCTTTGATCAGTTTGAAGGACTGCTGCAACAGAAATTTACACCGATCCAACCACAAAAACTGGACATACTCCGGGCGGGGGTGCTTAGCAACTTCATCATAGAAAAGCGTGGAAAAGTATCACTGGTCACTTTACTAAAAATAGACCCCAGGCAAAAAAAGACAGTTAACAAAGCGCTGGATAACCTGACCAACCTGACCGTACTGGATAAACAATATGCAGCAAACAGCCTTGTAGGAGAAATAAATAATGAATTCAACAACATAGCCTGGATGACTTCATTGCTGGTTTTCCTTGCTTTATTTTTATCATACGGCCGCATAGAGCTAACACTGATTACCTTCATCCCCATGCTCATCAGCTGGATATGGATACTGGGCATCATGGGCATCTTTGATATTAAATTCAACATCGTAAACATCATTCTTTCCACTTTTATTTTCGGGCTTGGAGATGACTATAGCATCTTTATTATGGATGGATTGCTACAGCAATATAAAACTGGAAAGAAACATCTATCTTCTTTTAAATCCTCTATTTTCCTTTCAGCCATTACTACTGTTTTAGGGTTAGGCATCCTGATCTTTGCAAAGCATCCCTCATTGCGGTCTATAGCTGTTATCTCCATAATTGGCATGTTTTGCGTCGTACTTACTTCGCAGGTGTTAATACCATTCCTGTTCGATTGGCTTATTACTAACAGAGTTAAAAAAGGCCGTGCGCCGTGGACACTAAGCGGGTGGGCAAAATCTGTATTTTCCCTCACCTACTTTGCCCTGGGGTGCTACATCATGACCTTTTTAGGATTTTTACTGATAAGGATCAATCCGTTTAACAAAGCAAAAGGGAAATACCTTTTTCACAGAATTTTGTCGAAATACACCTGGTCTGTGTTACATATTATGACAAACGTAAAGAAGATCTACATAAATCCCAATAATGAAGATTTTAGCAAGCCGGTCATGCTTATTAGTAATCACCAGTCTTTCTTGGACATACTTGTGTCCACGTCACTGCATCCAAAAGTAATATTACTCACCAACCAATGGGTCTGGCGCTCACCCGTATTTGGCGCGGTAGTGCGGCTTGCAGACTACTACCCGGTGGCGGAAGGTGTGGAAGACGCTATAGACAAGCTGAAAGAAAAAATAGACCAGGGCTATTCAATAGCCATATATCCTGAGGGCACGCGCTCTCCGCAGGCCGAAATAAAACGTTTTCATAAAGGCGCCTTTTATATTTCCGAGAAATTGGGGGTGGATATACTGCCCGTTATCATTCACGGTACGGCCTACACTATGACAAAAGGAGACTTCCTGCTGAAGGATGGGGTGATCACCGTAAAATACCTGCCCCGCATACAGGCTGACGATAAAACATGGGGCGCAGATTATACCGAACGGGCAAAGAATATTTCCCGTTATTTCAGGAATGAGTATGAAAAATTGAGAGCTGAAACCGAAACACCTAAATACTTCAGGGAGCAGCTCATATATAATTACCTGTATAAGGGGCCGGTACTGGAGTGGTACATGCGCATAAAAACGAAGCTTGAAAAAAACTACGAGCTTTTTAACCAGCTTGTACCGGCTAAAGGCCGGATATTGGACATTGGCTGTGGCTATGGGTTTATGTCTTATATGCTTCATTTTCTTTCCAAAGACAGAATTATTACCGGTGTGGATCATGATGAGGAGAAAATTGCGACTGCCAATCTTTGCTATCTAAGAAACGACAAGCTGAATTTTGTTGATGCAGATATTGTCAGCTATCCGTTTGGTGTTCATGATGCTTTTATTATCAGCGATGTGTTGCATTACCTCCAGCCCGATGAGCAGGACGAACTAATCAGGAAATGCATTTATAATTTGTCTGAGAATGGTGTGATTATCGTAAGGGATGGAGATACAGAACTGAAAGAACGGCAAATGGGCACTGCTCTCTCAGAATTCTTTTCCACCAAGATATTCAGCTTCAATAAAACATCGGACAAGCCATTATCGTTTTTGTCATCGTCAAGGCTTCGGGAGATAGCTGCAAAATATGGCGCATCGATAGAGCAAATAGATAATACGCGCTACACTTCAAATGTAATATTTGTGATAAAGAAAATTTAAGCGCAGGGCCATGTATGATTATGACATAGTGGTTATAGGCAGTGGGTTGGGTGGCCTGGTATGCGGAGCAATCCTCAGCATGAATGGCTACAAAGTGAGCATATTTGAAAAGAACAGGCAGATAGGCGGATGCCTGCAAACCTATTCACGGGATAAGACCATAATAGATACAGGAGTGCATTATATAGGCGGCCTGGGCGAAGGCCAGCAACTGCATCAAATATTTAAGTATCTCGGAATCGCAGATCAGCTAAAATTAAAGCAACTTGATAAGGACGGCTTTGACTATATCGGCTTCGCTGATGATGACAAAACGTATAAACTGGCTCAAGGCTACGACAATTTTATCTCCCAACTGCTTAAAGACTACCCGGGCGAAGAGGTCGCCCTTCACCAGTATTGCGATAAAATAAAAGAGGTCTGCAGCAAGTTCCCACTGTATAACCTGCGCATGGGAGAAAATAGCGAGAAGCAAGATGTGCTTCATATTGATACATCAACATTCCTGGCCTCGATTACCAACAACAAAAAGCTGCAACAGGTATTGGCAGGAAATAATCTGTTATATGCTGGAGTGGCCAATAAAACACCTCTTTACATCCATGCGCTCATCACCAATAGCTTTATAGAAAGCGCCTGGAAGTGCGTAGATGGTGGTTCACAGATAGCAAAGTTATTGGCAAAATGCGTTACGGAACATGGCGGGAAAATACACCGCAACAGTGAAGTAAAAAAGATAGTCGGAGAAGGAGAATATGTTGGCTACATGATTCTTGAAAATGGCAAGAAGGTGACTGCAAAACATTTCATATCTAATATGCATCCGGCGCAAACCTTAAAGATAACCGACAGTGATGTACTGCGAAAAGCGTACCGTTCGCGGATAGCAAATCTCGATAATACCATCGGGACATTCCTCTTAAACATCGTTTTAAAAAAGGATGCCTTTCCCTATCTGAACCATAACTATTACTACCATGAAACAAACGATGCCTGGAAAGGAATTAATTATTCTGATAAAAACTGGCCTTTGACTTACGCACTTTTCGTAAACGCGTCCTCAAAGCATGAACAATATGCGGACAGCCTTACCATTATGACCTATATGCGATACGAAGATGTAGCTAAATGGTGGGACACTTTCAATACCGATTCCCAACCAGGAGACAGGGGCCCTGACTATGAAGCATTTAAGAAAGAAAAGGCCAAACGCCTGTTGGATATAGTGGGTAAAAAATTTCCAAACATAAGAGAAAGCATAAAATCTTATTACGTTGCAACTCCCCTCTCCTACCGTGACTACCAGGGCAGCAGCGATGGGAGCATGTACGGCATTGAAAAAGATTACCGTAATTCAATCAAAACATTTATACCCCCTAAAACAAGATTAACAAACTTATTCCTTACCGGCCAAAACCTGAATGTGCATGGCGTACTTGGTGTTACTATCAGTGCACTCATGACATGCGGCGAGTTGCTGGATATGGAACTATTACTAATGGACATAAATGCCGCATGATTTATATTAACCACTATTTTTGCAAAAAACACAACGTCATTATTCCATGAACAATTTCCCATTTACCCTCGAAGATGCCACTGAAATTGCAGAAGATTTTGAAGACCTGGTTGATACAGACTTTTCTATGGGCAATTCACTCGTTTATGAAGTAAACAATGTTTTGGTTTGCCCTTATGAAGAGGCAGACAAAAAAAAATTTGCCGCTCTCTATCATGAAACAAAGGATGCTCAAATAGCTTCGAAGTCGTACACAGGGAATGAGTACGACGTGATTGTATTCTCATATAATATTGATGATACTAATAGCTACATATACACGGACATTCGAACATTTACAGAACAAAGAGGTATAAATTACAGTTTCCCCGGAGAGGACTGATAATATGTTAAACAATTCAGCCACTTTTCGGCGGCTGCCCTGTAATTGTTATATTTGCCTGCATTTTAATTAAAATATTTATTTAAGGTTTGGAACAAAAAAAGAGAAGCTTCGGACGCGGTCTGTTGCGGGTTGTGCTGTATTGTTTTGGAGGGTTGCTTTTATTAATCATGGCGCTTTCCATCTATGTAGTGAGTGTTTCCCATATTAACCCGCCAAAGATAGCAGATGCCGATATGCGTGCCCTACAACTTCAGCGCACACAAATTGACAGCACTTGCTATACTTTGGGCAATAACTGGTTTCGAAAGAGCAAGTCCGGGTTGTATGAATTGTATGTGGAGGGAGCGCCCTTTGAACGCGGAGTCATCTATGGTAAACTTACCGCCGAGCTTGTAAAGAGACAGGAGGATAATTTCACTGCACAGTTCAAAAAGATGATTCCCTCCAATGTATATCTGCACTTTCTAAAATATTTTATTGGCTGGTTTAACCGGAATCTGGCCGGCAATGTACCTGAAGAATATAAAGACGAGATCTACGGCTTGTCATTTTCCGCGTCAGATGATTATGGGTATATAGGTACCAAGTACGAACGACTGATGAACTACCATGCGGCGCACGACATAGGCCACGCACTGCAAAGCATGGCGCTTGTTGGCTGCACTTCCTTTGCTACCTGGAATGGCCACTCTGCTGACAGCACCCTGATTGTAGGCCGTAATTTTGATTTTTATGTAGGCGATAAATTTGCGGAAGATAAGATAGTCGCGTTCTATCGCCCTTCCAACGGGTACCGGTTTATGATGGTTACCTGGGCAGGCTTTACCGGCGTAGTTTCCGGCATGAATGAACAAGGGCTTACGGTGACCATAAATGCCGATAAGACATCCATTCCGTCAGGCGCCGAAACCCCGGTGTCGCTCGTGGCGCGGGAAATATTACAATATGCAAAAAATATCGACGAAGCCTGGGCTATTGCCAAGAAAAGAAAAATGTTTGTGTCAGAATCATTTCTTATAGGGTCGGCAGCGGATAACCGAGCTGTGGTGATAGAAAAGACGCCGGACGGCATGGACATGTATGATCCTAATGATAACTTCATCACCTGCACCAACCACTTCCAGGGAGCAGAGCTTAGCACACTGCCGTCTAATGGGCAACAGATAACGGAGAGCGCTTCAGCATACAGATACCTGCGGTTAAATGAGTTACTGGGAGCCGATCAAAAAAATACCGTTGAAAAAACAGTAAATATCTTGCGTGACCGGTATGGCCTGCATGGCGAAGACATAGGAGTAGGAAATGAAAAAGCGGTCAACCAGTTTATTGCCCATCACTCGATAGTATTTGAACCGCAGAAAAGGCTGGTTTGGGTGTCAACCGCTCCCTGGCAATTGGGTGAGTATGTAGCCTACGACCTAAATAAAATATTCGGAATGCATGGATTGCAGCAGGATATAGAGGTTTGTGATAGCGCCCTTAACATAGCTCCTGATACATTTCTACAGACAAGGGAATTCAAGGATTTCATGGTATTCCGCAGTTTAAAGCAGCAGATGCTGGATGGCAAACCGATAGACGTACAGCTACTGGTAGCCTCTAACCCTAATTTCTATCATTCCTATGTACTTGCCGGTGATTATGAATTTAAGCACGGAACCAAAGCAAAAGCAAAAGCCTATTACGAAACAGCGCTCACCAAAGTAATAGCCACAAAGCAGGAGGAGAACAAAATAAGGAAGATGATAACGAAATGTAGCGACGCAAGATAATCGAACCCTTATTTTGCCATCTATACTAAACAGCCGCTTCCACCGGAACTCTTGTATACTTATATATATGAGTCGGATTAAGTAGTTTAGAACGCGCGCCCATGGCCATATTGACGGTGAGATTAAAATCGTATATCATAAAGGAATCCGGGGTGATCTGCACAATAAAGGTACGCAGCCAAGACATTGGTTTTACCACCTTTATTTGCCAGTTTCTGAGCTGTAAATTCCTGATTAACTGAAAAGACGTTTTTACGGATTTAGAATTAGAGGATACAATTAATTCCTGGCCATTAATCTCAATGCTTTGATCATCGTTGTCCAGTTTCCAACGGCCTTGAAGCTGCTCAATTAAGGCATTCATTTCTATTTCCATCTTTCCTGTATTTGTGTGGGATTAGTAAAGGTCGGCTTTTTATTTGGTAATATTTAATCTATTTTCCGTCTTTGACTTCTCGTATGTTGATCGGGTGAAGAAAATAATAATGAGTTCTCCTATTTGAAAAAGCACAAAACCCAAAGTTATTTTAAATTGTTTTTTATCTATCCTCAGGCTTTGTGCGTTCATACTTCTTCAGCATTTCAGAAAACTGAATAGCGTTTATAGGCTTATGAATTGCTTTAGTCACTGCAGGATCTTTTGCCAATTTTTCTCGAGGGCGAAAAGGCCTGAACATGAAGCCACCGCCACAATTTGGGCACACATTTTTTAATACGGTTTCTACACATTCAGCGCAGAAAGTACACTCATAGCTGCATATCATAGCATCTACTGAGGCGGGAGGTAATGATTTATTACAATGTTCACAGACTGGACGTAGTTCTAACATAAATTGCTAGTTAAAGTTATGGACAAAGGGAGAAAAATTCAATTTTTCAAATTGACCTCACCATCTCCCACAACACCACACCTATGGTCACGGAAATATTCAGGGAATGTTTTGAGCCCCATTGAGGTATTTCAATACTGCCATCTGCTGTGCACAGTACTTCATCACTTACACCGGTCACTTCATTACCGAACACAATCGCTATCTTTTCCTTTTGCCAGTTAAGCTCATGCAGCATGATACTGTTATGAGCCTGCTCCACCGCGAGTATTTTGTATCCGGCGTTTTTCGCACTTGTAATGGCGTCGAGTGTTGTATCAAAATTTTTCCAGGACACGGTTTCAGTCGCACCTAAAGCCGTCTTATGAATATCACGATGAGGCGGAGCCGGGGTATATCCGCAGAGATACAACGCTTCAACAGCAAATGCATCACAGGTGCGGAATGCCGAACCAACATTATGCATGCTGCGCACATCGTCCAGGATGACAAGTATCGGTTGTTTATCAGTTGCCTTTATTTCACCTGGGCTTTTTCGGCCCAGTTCATCCATTGTCTTACGCTGAATCACTTTTATAAATTAGTATGTTAAGGAACTTCAATCAACTATTCTGCATTGAATTACAGCCTGATTGCTTACATTATATTTAGCCCGCTGACCTGTTTTGTCAC
>Ga0206890_1163_pt1 | contig 20240 bp, 13 predicted proteins | sample Alteio_BWOrgHeat_58_FD_152960 | JGI IMG/M metagenome (GOLD analysis project Ga0206890, IMG submission 152960) | Enriched cells from forest soil in Barre Woods Harvard Forest LTER site, Petersham, Massachusetts, United States - Alteio_BWOrgHeat_Nextera6 ... | reverse complement strand
TCGGCTTCTGGGAATTCGTCTGGGTTTGGGAATACTCCGGGTTCGGGGACTGCTCCCAGCGGGTTCGGGAATACACCGGGCGGGTTTGGAGCTTCGCCGGGGACGGCTTCTCCTACGGCTCCTACTACTCCACCGACTACGCCGCCTCAAGAGTGAGGATCGACCGCGGATTGCGCGGATAAGAACGGATTTTATTTTTGGGTGATGGGACGGAGACGGCCTATGCGTCCGTGCGCGCCTACGACGTAGGGGAGCGAGAGGGCGTTCCAGTTTTTGTCGGCGTCGGGTGGGTCTTGTGGGCTGGGTTTTAGGGGTGTCCAGTTTTTTCCGTCGTCGCGGGAGATGTCGGTGCCGTTGGGGCCTACGGTGATCCATAGTTTTTGGTCGGGGTCGTAGGCTACGGACGAGCGGTAGCCGTGGGGCGGGGTGATTGGCGTCGTAGTGTCAAAGTAGGATGTAAGTGGTACGTGAAAGCCGTCTCTACTTGCAATGAAGACAGAGTTGCCCTGCGGATTATCTAGATTTTGATAATCTCCTCCAACGATCATCAGCCGCAGCGGAAAGTAGCTGTGATTGTCGCGTGCTGCGATCGCGAAGGCTCCTGCAGATACTTTGCCGTGCATTAGCGGCAGGTCGATGAACTTCGCAGAGTCGTGGCATAAAGCGAAGTCAAGATCAAAGTGGTCAACATAGCCGAATTGAGCGACTGAGCCTCCCGTGACAAATACGAACAAGGAGCCACCAAAGCTAAGCAGTGACTGATTGCTTGCTGCGAATGCGGCTTCCTTGTCCTTTGCTGGGAATGGATCGATCTTGCAATTTACCGTCCCAGTTCTCTTTTTTGTGGTCAACCTGCGGGACCAGGTTTCTCCGCCATCCCTCGATTGGAAAAGCACGAAATCTCCGTTGACGGGATCGCCGAGAACGTACCCGCTGATGTATTTGGGGTCGATGGGGTGCCCTAGTGCGTCTTGAGATGGAAGGAAGAAGTTCATCGCATCGAAGAAGCCTTCTTTGTCAGGGTTGGTGAAGAGGAGTTTCCAGGTTTGGCAGCCGTCGGTGGTTTTGTAGAGGCGGGAGAGATCTCCTTTGCCTGAAGACATCACGATGGCGGTGTTGGCGTCGAAGGCCTGGATGCCGCGGAAGTCGAGTTTTTCGGCTCCGGGCGGGATGGTGCAGGTCTGCCAGAGGTAGCCGCCGTCTTCGGTGCGGAGGACGGTGCCGTTGGTTCCGCTGGCCCACGCGACTCCGGCGCCTACGTTGTGAATGCCGCGGAGGCTCGCTGTGGTGTGGGATTCTTCGATGTCGAATTGAGCTCTTGCTGCTGGGGCCGCGAACAAAAATGCGAGAAGAAGGAGCCTGAGTTGCATGGGCCGAGAATACAGCAACGGCGTGGCTCGTTCACAATTTTCATCGTGGGTAAAGAGCTATTCATCACGGATAACAGCCAGCGGGTCGATGTGCGTGGCGCGCATCGCGGGGATGAGGCTTGCGGCGACTGCTACGAGGACAAGAATCGCTGTTACGACGACGAAGGTGAGAGTATCTCGAGTGCTTACGCCGTAGACCATGCTCTTCACGAGGCGACTGAGCGACCAGGCTGCGGTGAGACCGATGGCGACACCGATCGCGGTAGGCTTGATGGCCTGGGTGATCACAAATCGCACTACATCGCTGCGAGTTGCTCCAAAGGCGATGCGCAGGCCGATATCTTTCATGCCGCGTTTTACGGAGTAGGCGAGCACGCTGTAGATGCCGACGGTGCAAAGGATGAGAGCGAGAAGACCGAAGATGGTGAGGAGTTGCATGTTGAAGCTTTGCTGGGTGAGGGTTGCGTCGACGAACTCTTCGAGGGTGAGGACGTTGTCGACCGGGGTGTCCTTGCCGATCTGGTGGACGGCATCGGTGATTGCGGTGGCGAGGGTTCGGGGAGGGACGGTTGTGCGGACGACGAGCGCGAACGGCCGCGACATCCAGGGTGAGTCAATGGGAGCCACGGTCTGCGCCGCGGGCCAGTAGAGGGTCGCCATTCCTGCAGAACTTATGAGGCCGCTCTGCTTGACATCACCAACGACTCCGACGACCTGCCGGTCCTCGTTGGGGAAGAACGATAGCTTGAGGTAGTGACCGATAGCGTCGCCGTTAGGCCAGAACTGCTTTGCCATGGACTGACTGATGACGACGACAGCTGCGGAGCCGGTGCGGTCGTCGGGGCCGATGACGCGTCCCTGAAGGAGTGGGATGCGCATGGTTTCGAAGTAGCCGGGAGTTGCGACGCGCACGGAGACTTCGGGCTGTTCAGACAGGGATAGTGCTGGATGACCCTGGATGGCGACGGGCTGATTGGAGCCTCCGTTGAGAGGCAGATCGTCGATGGCTCCGGCGGATGCGACTCCGGGGATGGCGCGCACACGCTCGATGATCTGTTGGGCGAACTGCGACTCCTGGGTGGCGTCGGCGAACTGTTTTTTGTTGATCTGCACGTTCACGGTGAGGACGTTTTTCTGATCGAAGCCGGGATTGATGGTCTGAAGCTTCGAGAGGCTGCGGATCATGAGTCCCGCGCCGATCAGCAGGACCAGCGATAAGGCGACTTCGACGACAACGAGGGCAGAGCGGGCTGCGCTGCTTCCGCCGACGGCATCGGTGTGTCCGAGTCCTTGCTTGAGAGCGTCGCTTGCGTCGCCTCTTGTCATGCTGACGGCAGGTAGGAGACCGGAGAGGATGCCGGTCAGAAGAGAGAGCGCAAAGGTAAACGCGAGCACCGGACCGTTGAGGGTAATCTCTCCCAACTGCGGCAGTTGAGCTGCGAAGAGCTTGAGCAGCAGCTGAATTCCGAAGTGTGCGGCGACGAGGCCGAGCGCTCCACCGAGCAGCGAGATGAGGACGGATTCTCCGAGGAGCTGCTGCACGATGCGAGCGCGCCGCGCGCCCATGGCCGTGCGGATGGCGATCTCTTTACGACGCGAGAAGGTGCGCGCGAGGAGAAGGTTGGCCACGTTGGCGCATGCGATGAGAAGGACGAAGGCGACTGCTCCGAGCATCATCAGGAGTGCCGGGCGGACATTGCCGACGGTCTCTTCGCGCAGCGGGTGAATGACTGCACCCCATCCCTTGTCGTCGGTGGGGTAGGCCTGCTCGAGATGCTGGGAGATGGTGTTCATCTCTGCCTGCGCCTGCTCGAGGGTGACGCCGGGCTTGAGTCGGGCGACTGCAAGATAGTTGTGGTTGCTGCGGATGGCGGCTTCGGCGGGTGTAAATGCTTTGGGGACCCACATCTGGGCGAAGCCGGGTTTGTTCATTGCCGGGCCCATGACACCGACGATGGTGTAGGGCTCGTGATCGAGATTGATGGTTTTGCCGACAGCTGCGGGGTCGGCGGCGTAGTGGGTTTGCCAGAATTTATAGCTAAGGACGACTTCGCGATTCTGGCCGGGGTTGTTCTCCTCGGCACGGAAGGTGCGTCCGTGGATGGGTTCGACTCCGAGGACGGAGAAGAAGCCGTTGGTGACGGGGCTTGCTCCGATGGACTCGGGTTTTCCGGTACCGGTGAGGTCGAAACTGGCACCGGAGTAGAGGGCCATCGACTCGAACACGTGGTTTTCTCTCTGCCAATCGAGAAAATTGGCGGGCGAGATGGAGAAGGTCGTCATTCCGGGAAAGCTTGACTGGGGAGGGGTGTGCCAGACCTGGACTATGCGGTCGACGTCGCGGAAGGGGAGTGGCTCGAGGAGAACCTTGTTGACGATGGTGAAGATGGCTGTGTTAGCTCCGATGCCGAGGGCCATGATGATGGCTGCGATCAGGGCGAAGCCGGGGTTTTTGACAAGCAACCGGAGAGCGAATCGCAGATCCTGCAGGAGAGCTGACATAGACGTTCCTCCATCTTGCACTGTGCGTTGACAAGGCAATCGATCTGCCATGAGACGCAATGTTAACGCGAAGAATTATCAGGACTTAGGCAAAGAGACCATTAGGATGGTGTCCGTTGATGAGAACCTGTGTTCGTTTTCGAACGCTGCCGAAGCGTCACTGCCCGGTTTGGGGGCTACGGGAGGGTGACAAAAAGACTCTAATGAAACATGTATGCTTCTTCAGGCGCGTAGTCGCCAGTTAGGAATGACATGGGAATTGCAACATCGATTTTGAATTTGGCCCAGGGCAAATTGCATGTGGCTGCGCCGTATCTGATTGAGCAGGACTGGGCTGCTTATACCCCCGAACAGCACGCCGTTTGGTCGGAGTTGGTGAAACGGAGGATGCCACAGCTTCGCGAGCATGCTTGCGAGGAGTATCTGGATGGGTTTCACCAGATTGGGTTGCGCGAGGACAGCTTGCCCAACCTGACGGAAGTGAGTGCTCGTCTGCTGCCGCGGACGGGATGGCAGTCGACGCCGGTCAGCGGGTTTCTCCCGCCGGATGCTTTCTTTGAGATGCTGGCGGCGCGGATGTTTCCGACGACTACATGGCTACGTGCCCGGGATGCCATGGAGTACACGCCGGAGCCGGATATCTTCCATGATGTCTTTGGTCACGTGCCGATGCATGCGCATAAGGTGTTTGGAAACTTTCTGCAGAGCTATGGACAAGTGTGTGCCCGGCTGACTGACAAGGACAAGCTGGAACGGATGGGGCGGCTGTTCTGGTTTACGGTGGAGTTCGGCTTGATCCGGCAGAAAGGCGAGATCAAGGTGTACGGCAGCGGGCTGATCTCTTCGCACGGCGAATGCACGCGAGTGCTTGCGGGTGGGTGCGAGGTGAAGGAGTTCGATCTGGATGCGGTTCTGAACCAGGAGTTCGATACCGGAGCGATGCAGCCGGTGTTGTATGCGGTGGAGTCGTTCGACCAGATTTATGAGGCGACCAAGCTGGCAGAGAGCCGGTTGGGATAGCGAGCAGGGGGCAGAACGGTTTAACACCGATCGACGCCGATTGACGCCGATTGCACCCATAAACGCTCTAAAACAGGAAAATGGCTGCGAGTCGTGAAGACCTCGCAGCCATTTTCATGACGTCTTTCGCGGAAGAACTTACCGGTGTCCGCCGCCGGCGTGACCGCCTCCACCACCGTGGAATCCGCCACCACCGCTTGCATGAGCCATGGCGCCGCCACCGAAGCCGCCTCGGGCTGCTCCGCCAGCATAACCGCCGCGGGCAGCTCCGCCGACGTAGCCGCTACGAACTGCCGCTCCACCGCGATAGGCTCCGCCGTAGGGAACCGGGCGTCCGACGTATCCGGGGTGTCCATAATAGCCGCCACGATAGCCGTAGTAACCGCCGTACCGGTAGCCCGGAAATCCGTAGTGGTACCAGGGACCGGCGCCGATGAAGAGGCCGCCTACGAAGTAAGACGGGCCATAGTAGCCGTAGGGTGCACAGGCGTAAGGATAGTAGCCATAGTAGCCATACGCACACACCGGGGGAGCATAGCCGTAACCCCCGTAGACTGGGCCTCCGATCCCTACGCCGACCGAGACCTGTGCGTGGGAGTAGGCTGCAGCGGGAACCAACAGAATGCCGAGAATTGCGAGATAGCGTAAGAACCGCATTTTCAATCTCCTAAGCAAGTCCGGTACGCCATTAGACGTCAGCGACTGTGCTTGGCCCTGAACCTTATTTCCACCCCTTCCGGGGTGTCTGGGACCTACCTATTAGAACTCCAAAACGCGGAAAAGGTTGCGGCGGAGGGGTATTGTGCGGGTACAAGCCAATTGTGGAACAGGAAGCGAAAACCCCTGTCTCAGCAAGAGTTTATGGTTTCGGTAGGAGTTTGCGGAGAAGTTGCGATAAGACGCGGCTCAAGAGAGACGCTAAATTCTCTGTCGAAAATAGGAAAATAATTGCCAACTTAGGGTAAAATATTCCTATCGGTGCAAAGATTTTTCCCGATTTCTGCAATTTTTAGCATATTTCTGCCTTTCTGCTTTGGTTCTCGAATTGCAATTACCCCAAGCGTTCGCTCCGATGTAGTGCGATCGAACAGTGTACGAGACTCCGGACCCCAGGGACCCCCATGCGGCGCTTGCTTTATCTTCTGCTCCTAGTGATGTTTGTAAGCATCTCGGCGACGTGCATGAAAGCGTCAACGGATTGCGAACGATGGTTCGCAGCTTACCGGCAGCAACTGGCCCACAACCGGCAGGTGCAGCGTGTCGCCGCTGCAAAACGCCGTGCCAAGCTCTACGCGCAGCGTAAGTTGTCTGGATACACCCCCAAGCCAAAACCTAAGACCGTGGTGAAGCCAGGTCCACGCATGACTCGCAAACAGACTCTGCACAACTTCGACCTTGCGTGCGGTGCCTTGCCAGAAGACGAGGTGGCTGCACCGATGATTGCAGAAGAGAAGCCTTTGCCTCCTTTTGATAGCTGGGCCCACGACGATCGTCTGGATCTGGATTCTGCAGATTTCGGGGGGATGATTGCGGAGAACGATTATCCTGCATTCGGTGGTGACGGTCCGCCTCCCGATTCATCACAAGGCGGGTATCCGAACTATGGGCCGCCCGTTGGCGGTGGTGGGGCTCCCTCAGGTGGCGGGCCTACTGTAGGCACGACAAGCCTTCCTCCGGATGGTCCCCCACCACCTCCTCCCGCTCAGACGCCAGTCCCGGAGCCGTCGAGCATCGTTCTAATGCTGACTGGAACTGCTGGTGCGGCCGGTGTGATGCGACGCAGATTCAAGGCGTGACAAGCTCTGTGGTTTCTTCTCTGACTTGCTCGGGCTTGATTTGCTCTGAGAAGCTCGATTCGTAAGCGATCTCTTTAGCCTGTTCCACCTTAATAGCCTGTCCTACGAGCAGAATCACCGGCGCCGGGCCGACCTCGCCGTCCTCAATCTGCGCGAGAGTCGAGGCGAGCACGCGCTCGTCGGGAGTGGTGGCTTTGCTGATGGCTACGCAGGGGGTCGCGGGCGCGATGCCTGAGACGATAAGATCGTCCGCCAATGCGCGAAAACTTCTTCCCGGCATGTAGATGACGAGCGTTGCATCTGCAGGAAAAGCGCCGTCCCATTTGGGTGTGAGTTCGAGCTTGCCTGCGGCGTGATGAGCGGTGGCTAGGATGAGCTTCGATGCGGAACTGCGGTCGGTCAGGGGTGTCTTCAGTTTTGCGGCAGCGGCGAAGGCTGTCGTGATGCCCGGAACGATCTCAAACGGGATGCCGGCTTCGCGGAGTGCAGCAATCTCTTCGCCGGCGCGGCCGAAGATGAGCGGGTCACCGGATTTCAAGCGAAGGACTGATTTGCCGGCGCGCGCGGCTTCGAGCATGAGGGCGTGAATTCCGGCCTGGGTGATGCGCGGCTGACCGCAGCGCTTGCCGACGGCGATGATCTCGGCGTCGGCGTGGGCGAGATTGAGAATCTCGTTGGAGACGAGGTCGTCGGGGAGGACGACGTCGGCGGTTTCGAGCAGGCGCAATGCGCGGAGGGTGAGGAGGCTCGCGTCGCCAGGGCCTGCGCCCGCGAGATAGACATGGCCGGGTTGTGCGGAGAGGTTCATGATTTCTCCTGCGATTTTTCCTGGGATTTCTCCGAGGGCTGATGGTTGGGGAGGGGATTCGTCAGCGCATGTTGGCGCGCGAGCACGCGGGAAGGACAGGCGTCGTAGCCGCAGACTTCGCGTTGGGCAAGTTGGTGGAGGAGCCACTTGCGTTCGTCGTTGAGTGGCTCCTGCTGCGTGACTTCGCGGCGCAGGTTGCCGAGATCGGTGAGCCAGTCGCCGGCGTCGAGCGGCAGCTGCGCGTTGATCTCTTTGCGGAGGCGCTGGGCGAGGGCTGGGCTGGCTCCGTTGGTGGAGATGGCTATCTGCAGGTCGCCGCGACGCACGACAGAAGGGAAGTAGAAGTCGCAAAAGGGTGGGTCGTCGACGGCGTTGCAGAGGATGTTGTTTTCGACGGCCTCTTTGTGGACAGCGCGGTTAACCGCTGGATCATTGGTCGCTGCGACGACGAGGAACTGGCCAGCGAGATCGCCGGCGGTATAGTTCCGTTGCTTCCAGTCGATCTCGCCTGCTGCGGCGAGTGTTGCGATTCGAGGTGTTGCCTTGGGCGCGATGACGGTGACGCGTGCGTTGGCCTGCTGGAGCGATTCGATCTTCGATTCGGCAAGATTGCCGGCGCCGATGACGAGGCAGGGACGAGCGGCGAGCTTGAGGAAGATGGGGAAGAGGCTCATACGCTACTCTCCTGGCGCGTGCCGGCCTGCGCCAACGGGTGGTGCATCGCGCTCGACGGGGTCGATGACTGCGCCCGCGAGTTGCGCACGAAGGGTGCCGTCGTCGCTGCGGGCGAAGTAGCTGCGAAGATCCTCGTCTGGCTGGCGGTCGGCGAGATAGCCGCGCAGAAGGCGTTCGATGGCGTCAGGGACCTCGTCGGCTGCAGCTCGAAAGCCCAGCGGACGAGCAGTGCGCGCGAACTTGCCTACTGCGCCGCCTACGCAGAAGTAGAAGGCGTCGACGAGCTGGCCGTTCTTCTTGATCTTCTTGCCTTCGAGACCAATGTCGGCGATCCAGTGCTGTCCGCAGCTATTGGTGCAGCCGGTGACGTGCAGTTTGATCTGCTGATCGAAGCCGGGAAGGCGCTCCTCCATTTCGCTGACGAGCCACTTGGAGAAGCCCTTGGTCTCGGCGATGGCGAGCTTGCAGAACTCGGTGCCGGTGCAGGCAATTGCGCCGCGCCAGAAGGCCGAGACATCGACCTGAAAGCCGATGCTGTTGAGCGCGACGACCAGCCCGGCGGTCTTGGCGTTGGGCACGTTGACGATGAGGATGTTCTGCATGATCGTGGTGCGCAGTTCGCCGTTGCCGTATTGGTCGGCGAGCTCGGCGAGTTGCAAGAGCTGGTCGCCGGAGAGCCGCCCGCGCAGCACGCTCGCGCCGACAGACGAGAGGCCGGGCTGGCGTTGGGGAGCGACGCCGATGTGGTCACGGTAGATGTCGTCGGGGATGACGTCTTCAGAGGTAGGGCTGGAGTCGAGTTTGTAGCCGAGCTTTTCTTCGAGCGCTGCGAGAAAGGATTCTGCGGTCCAGCCGAATCGCATGAAGAGGTATTTGATGCGGGCACGGGTGCGGTTTTCGCGAAGCTCGGTCTGCTCGCGGAAGATTTCGGTGGTTGCATGGACTGCCGCATACGCTTGATCCTGCCGGATGAATGCGGGGATGCGGACGGCGAGATGCGGCTCCGTCGAGAGGCCTCCGCCGACGCGCAGCGTGTAACCGATCTCTTCACGACCATCCACGTTGCGCTTGATAGCGGTCAGCGCGACGTCGTTTATTTCGGGATAAGAGCACCAGTGCGAGCAGCCGGTGACCGAGATTTTGAATTTGCGCGGCAGGTTGTAGAACTCGGGGTTCGCTGTGAGCTTGTGCGCGATCTCGACCGCTAGCGGTGAGGCGTCGATGAGTTCGTGTCCGTCGAGTCCCGCGAGTGGGCAGCCGGTGACGTTGCGGACCACATCGCCGCAGGCTCCCTTCGGGCTAAGCCCGACGGCAGTCAGGGCGTCGACGACTTCGGGAAGCGCTTCGATGGTCAGCCAGTGCAGTTGAATGTTCTGCCGTGTGGTGATGTCGGCGAGGTTGCGGGCGTATTTTTTTGTCAGGTCACCGATGACGCGAAGCTGCGCGCTCGTGAGGATGCCGTTGGGCAGACCGATGCGCATCATGAAGTATTCAGTCGCCTTGCCTTCGCCGCCCACGCCCCCGGTCGCACCTACGCCATCGCCCTGGGTGTAGATGCCCCACCACTTGAAGTAGGTTCCAGCCCACTCGGGCAGCACGGCTTCGCGGCCCTCGCGCGCGAAGTCGCGGACCTCGGACCACGCCTCCCACGGATTCTTCGCAAGTTTCAGGCGTTCGACCTTCTGGGCCTTTGTCTCTTTGGCGGGTGCTGCGGGAGCGTTCATGCCGGGCGTCCTTGTCTTTTTGCGGGGAGGTAAATGAAAAAGCCCACTGGGTAGTGGGCGCTGTGGCTAGGCTGAAGGGAATTTGGAACTTAGTAGATGGTAAGTCTCCGATTCAGGCAAAGTCGACGGCGCACGCGGTCGCGACAACACGCGCAACAAGCGGCCATTCGACATGCCATGGAACCGATCATCCTCTAAGGGTAGTTGCGTTGATGGGAAAGGTCAAGGCTGCGACGGCTGTAACTCTCGCAAATATCCGCGCTGAGAGAGAATTAGTCCGCTTCGGCCAGCGAAAACTTGTGGCGCACGTCGGATCCGCGCACCCAGAAGATCACGTCTTCGGCGATGTTGGTGGCGTGGTCGGCGGCGCGCTCGAGGTTGCGCGAGATGATGATGGCGTTCAGCGCCTGACCGCTGACCATAGGATGCTGCTGCATCACTTCGACCAACTCAGCCTGAACATCGCGGTTCATGTCGTCGATCTCATCGTCCATCGCGAGCACGGATTCGGCGAGCTTCGCATCGGCTTCGATGAGCGATTGAACGGCGCGGCGAATCATCACGCCGACCTTCTCGCCCATGTCCGGAATGTCGATCGGCAGCGAGATCTTCGGCGAGTCGTTCAGAAACTGTGTGCGCGAGGCGATGTTGGTTGCCTGGTCGCCGATGCGTTCCAGGTCGCCGTTAATCTTGATGACCGACAGGATGAAGCGCAGATCGATCGCCATCGGCTGCTCCTTCGCGAGCAGGTCGTAGGCCATCTCGTCCACATCGCGCTCGGCTGCGTTGATCGCGGCTTCGATCTCCTTTACATGCTCGCAAAGGCTCATGTCGCCGGTGAGATACGCCTCGAGCGACAACGAGAGTGCCTGTTGCGAGAGGGCAGCCATGGCGAGAAGTCTGTCTTTGAGCGCAACCAGCTGTTGCTGAAAGTTGATGCGGGGCATGGGGAGTTCCTCGAAAAAGCTATCTCTCTATTTTGACGTATGGAAGGCGAAGAGAGCATGAATTTTCTGCACGAGGGATGCGAGGTTGGTACCTTTTGGACCCTATTGGTAGAGCAGATAAGGTTGGCGGCGCTCGCGAAAGGCTGCCAGATCGGCCTTCCATGCCTCAGCGATCTTGCGCGGATCTTCCTGGTTGGCCAGTGAGCGCATCGTGTCCACATTGGCGACCAGGTGGTCGGCCTTCGCCATGGAGAACTCAGGGTAAAGATGGTGGAGCGCGCTGATCAGCTCGATTCCCAGCTCAGGTGCATCGAACACGCTGCGGTCTGTCACGGTAAAGGCGATCGCCGGAATCGTCTTGCCGTGAAAGGGAAAGCGGTTTGAGTCTTCGGCGACCGTAAAGCTGCTCGGTGCAAAGCTGATACCGGGAATCTTGCGTTCGGTGAGGTAAGCCGCGAGCTGGGCGGCGTCGAGATACGGAGCGCCAATGTGCTCAAACGGCGTGTCGGTGCCGCGCCCTACCGAGGTGTTCGTTGGTTGCAGCAGTTCCACCCCGGGGTAGGGGACATTCGCCGCGGCGCTGCGCAGGTTGGGGCTGGGATTAATCCACTTGAGGCCCGTCTCGTCGAAGTACTGGTGGCGCGACCAGTTCCGCATGGCGACAACGGTCAACTGCGCTTTTATGGGAGCCAGCACATTGGGGGAAGCCGCGGCGGGAAGCAGGCGTTCGCTATTGAAGTAGAGTGCCAGTTCGCCGAGCGTCATGCCATGACGAACGGGCAGTGGCATGTAGTTCGTATACGACTCAGCCCCGATGTCGGATACAGGGCCCTCCACCGCGATCCCGCCGATCGGGTTAGGCCGGTCGAGCACAATGATCTCAACGTGGGCCTGCGCGGCTGCCTCGAGAAAATATCCCACCATGGTCTCGTAGGTGTAGAACCGGACTCCGGCATCCTGCAGGTCGATGACGACGGCGTCGAGCGCCTTGAGTGCCTCAGGCTGCGGCCGGCGCTGCTCGTCCTTCGCTCCATAGAGGCTGATGACAGGAAGATGAGTTGCAGGGTCGGTCTCCTGACCGATCTTCGTGGTGTCCTTGGCTCCGTACAGACCATGCTCGGGCGAGAACAGCGTTTTCAACTGAACCTCAGGAAGGCTGTGCAGCAGAATGTCGATGGTCCGGTGTCCTTCGCGGTCGAGCCCGGTCTGATTGGTCACTAGGCCAAGGCGCAGATGGCCACCGTGACGCTTCGCAGCTTCATCCAGCGCGGCAAAGTGAGTTGCTTCCAGCACGTCGATGCCGGTGAGCGTCTCCGCCGACACCTGCTTACTGTAGAGGTGAAGCGCCTCAGCCGTAGCCGTCGCGATCTGCCCGCGCAGAGGCGAGATCGGCGCTGCACCACGCGGATGAACGGAGTTCGCAAGAATCACGACGAACGTATCGCTCGCCGGGTCCATCCAAAGCGAAGTTCCGGTAAAGCCTGTGTGGCCGAAGCTGCCGATGGGAAAGATTTCGCCGCGCGGTCGCGAAAACGCCGAGTTGATGTCCCAGCCAAAACCACGAGCAGCAACGCCTGTGATCGGTTTGCCATCGGGCGCGAAGATCGTGGCTCCTCCAGCGGCCGTCGCGGGCTGCTCGGGCGTGGTCATCAGTCTCAGCGTCGCCTGTTGTAGAGGGAAATCGCTTGGGCGTCCAGCAAGCCGGTCGAGCAACGCCTGCGCGAACAACGCAACATCGCCAGCGGTCGAAAAGACGCCTGCATGTCCTGCGACGCCGCCCATGCGACGCGTCGAGGGATCGTGCACGGTGCCGCGCAGCATCTTGTTGAAGTCAGGATTTGTCGTTGCGTCTCCCTGGTCGTCGTACGCCGTGGGAGCGATGCCGGGAATCAGCGCTGCCGGAGGCAGAAAGCGCGTGTGCGTCATCTTCAGCGGCGTGAAGATATGCTCCTGCGCATACACCTGGAGCGGCTGGCCACTGATCGCTTCCACAAGCGCACCCAGAGTGATGAAGTTGATATCGGAGTACTTGAACGTAATACCCGGAGGCCCGTAGGGTGTTGCATTCATCGCTCGCCGAATCCCCTCCGCTTTATCTGGCGAGGCGAGACCCCAGCCATCCTTCAGGTTTACGTCCTCCGGCAGCCCGGAGTAGTGCGTCAGCAATTCACGAATCGTAATCTTCTCTTTTCCGTTCGCTGCAAACTCCGGAAGATACTTCACGACAGGATCGTCGAACGCAAGTTTGTGCTGTTCGTAGAGCTGCATCACCGCCGTTGCTGTGGCGAGACACTTCGTCAGCGACGCCATGTCGAAGATTGTGTCTTCGGTCATGGGCTCGACTGTGGGTTCGAGCGCGCGGTTGCCGTAGGCATGCTCAAAGACCATCTTCCCGTCGTGATTAATCAGCACCACAGCGCCCGGTAGCTTCTTCGCCGCAATAGCCTGGTCAACAGCGGTGGTGATCGCGCTGAAGTCATACTGCTGCTGTGGCGTTGCGGCGTGAGGGCGGGACGATGACGGGAGTTCTTCCGCCCGGCAGTGCGATGCGAGCAGGGAAGAGTAGGCTAGTGCAAGCAGAACTCCGGCGACGCGTGTCATCGGAGTCTTCTGTCCGCGTTTTATGCTGCCCGACGTGAACAAGAAGCTCGCTGCAGAGCCAACAACAAATGTCACAATCGACCCAATGAGCACATACCACGTGAAGGCGATATGCGGAATCGTGATGGGCCCAAGAGCAATCGGTGAGGGATTGAGCCACAGCATGAGATTCACCGCAAAGCCGCAGATCATCCCCACGATCGCCCCCCACTGCGTAGCGTAGCGCGTCAAAGTTCCTAACAGGAAGACCCCAAGCAGCGCGCCGTAAGCGACCGACGCAATCGACAATCCAATCTCCACGACGTGTCCTTTTCCTCCGGCAAAGACGCTGTACACCGCGACCGCAAACAGCACCAGCGCCCATACTACCGTACTGGCGCGCGAGATCATCATCCGCTCGCGGTCGTCGGCATTCGGCCGCCAGTGCATATAGAAGTCAACTACCGTGGTCGACGAAAGCGAATTCAACGCTGCGCTCAGATTCGACATCGCCGCTGCGAGAATCGCGGCAACCAACAACCCCGCAATACCAATCGGCATCTCGCGCACGATGAACGTCGGAAAGATTCTGTCCGCCGAGGCAAACACAGCCGGGTGCAGCCCATAAAACACATACAGTCCAACGCCGATCAGAAGAAACAGCGTGAACTGCAGGAAGATGACTCCACCGCTTGAGAGCAGGGCCAATCTTGACTCCCGCAGATTTCGCGCCGCGAGCATCCTCTGCACCATCAACTGATCCGTGCCGTGCGACGCCATCGTCAGGAACGTCCCGCCCAGCACTCCTGCCCAGAAGGTGTAGCTCTGGGTCAGGTTGAACGCGAAGTTAAACAGATGGAACTTGCCGGCAGCTGCAGCCACGGAGTGTATCTGCCCCCATCCGCCGGGAACGTGTGCGCCGAGCGTGTAGATTGCCACCATTGTTCCGCCGATGTAGATCGCCATCTGCACAACATCGGTCCAGATTACCGCCGCCATTCCGCCTTCAAACGTATAGAGCAGCGTCAGGGCGGAGATGATCGCGATCGACAACACATCGCGCGTGCCGATGGCGATGCCGACCACGATGCTTACCGCGAAGACTCGCACGCCTTCTGCAGCCGCGCGCGTCAACAGAAACAGCCCCGCCGTTACCTTGTGCAGCGTCGGGCCAAAGCGCTGATCGATCAACTGGTAGGCGGTGAGCATCGCGCCCTGAAAGTATTTCGGCAGGAAGATCAGCGCGACAACCACGCGGCCGATCATGTAGCCGATAACAATCTGCAGAAAGCCGAAGTCGCCTGCAAACGCAACGCCGGGGACGCTGATGATGGTCAGGGTGCTGGTCTCGGCCGAGACGATGGACAACGCGATGGCCCACCAGGGAATCGTCTGGTCCGCGAGAAAATAGCTGCGCAGCGAGCGTGACTTCGGATCGCCGCCGCTGCGAAAGCGCAGGCCGAAGAGCGTGATGCCGACGAGGTAGACGACGACCAGCGCCAGGTCGAAGGCGTGAAGATGCGTTTGCGGTGGAACGATTGGCATTCGTGCCAGTGTATAGCGGCGGAACGGGCGTAGTCTTCCGTGGCAAACCCGCCTCGACGCAGGGTACCTGACATATCATGTGGGTGATGAGCTTCTTTCTTGCGATCGATGCAGGCGGTACGAAAACACGTTGTCTTTTGGCGGATGAGAGCCGGATTCTGGCGCGCGCCGTCACGGGCAGCGTCAAGCTGATGCGGGTAGGCGAAGCGGAGGCGTCGGCGCGGCTGCGGGCGATGCTCGTTGAGGTTGCTCATATTGCCGGTGTCTCTCTGAAAAACGTTTCCCGGACCTGCATCGGCCTTGCCGGGCTCAGCATTGAAGCGGTTCGCGAGTGGGCCGAGCGCGAGATCAGCAAAGCTGTAGGCGGCGAGTTGCTGATCGCCGGCGACGAAGTGATCGCGCTCGATGGAGCATTTCGCGGAGGGCCGGGAATCCTGATCATTGCAGGCACGGGCTCGAACGTGCTGGGCCGGGCGGCCGATGGAGCGATGTACAGCGCCGGCGGGTGGGGTCCGGCCATCGGCGATGAGGGCTCGGCGTTCTGGATCGGGCAGGAGGGCGTGCGCGCCGGCTTCTGGGCGAAAGACCGTGGTGTACCAACGACGCTCCTGACGGAGATTGGCGAACATTGGGGCGCGAAATCGCTCGGCGAGATTGTTGAGTTGGCGAACGCCCGTCCGGGACCGGACTTTCCCGCGCTCGCTCCAGTTGTGACCCGGTGCGCGGACGCCGGAGATGAACTGGCGATTGCCGTCCTCGAGCGCGCCGGCGCGGAGCTGGCTGAACAGGTGGCTCTGGTCGCCGTGAAGATGAAGGAGTCGGGCGGCAGCCGCAGAAAGATTGAAGCCGCGTATACGGGCGGCGTGCTGGAACATAATGCGCGGGTACGCTCGGCCATGATCGAGGCGCTCAAGAAGTCATCAGCCGGCGTTAAGGTGATGGAGGGCGCGGTCGATGCACTCGACGGCGCGCTGTGGAAGGCTCGGGCGGTCTCGTAGGGTCAGAGTGAAGCTGCGACGCCCTGATTCAGCTCTTGCGCTCTCAATGCAAGACCTCGCGCGACTGAAGTGAACTCGTTGCCGGTGCGGACTCGCTCTGCCGTGAACCGCTTTTCGAAGATGCGACGGACGGCAGGCACAAAGCTGGTGCCTCCCGTCAGGAAGACGCGATCTACATTGCGTGCGTTGATACTGCTCGAAGCGAGCAGCTCATCGACGCACCGTTCGATCGATTGCAGATCGTCGGCGATCCAGTTCTCAAAGTCCGAGCGGCGAACCTCGGCGACGATGTCCATGCTGCCATCGCGAAACCGGAACTCGGCCGACTCCTGGCGCGAGAGCTCGCTCTTCAGCCGCTGTACCGCCTGGTGAAGCTGATACCCGAGGTCCTCTTCGATCAGGTTGATCAGGGCCTCGATCTTCTCCGGTTCCTGGGCACGTGCACGAGCGCTCTTCAGGATTTCGGCGACGTTGCGCGTCTTCAAAAATGACAGGTAGTGCCATCGCTCAAGGTTCGCGTAGATCCAGGCGGGCACCGCCGGAATGATGTTTGCCGGACGATCGCTTGCTTGTGCGTAGGAACGCTCAAAGCTGTCCGAACCCAGGGCAGGGGAGACAAGCTTTCGTACGATGCGCGCGTCGAAGCTATCGCCTGCGAGCCCGAGTCCGCTGTTGCCCAGCAGGTCCTTCGCAGTGCGGCCTCGTGCGCGCACGCCGGGGCCGACGTGGAGCAGCGAAAAGTCACTGGTGCCTCCGCCGAAGTCGCCGATCAGAATCAACTCGTCGTGGTCGAGCGTCGACTCGTACGCATAGGCCGCGGCGATCGGTTCCATCTCGAAGGTCACCGATTCGAACCCGGCGCTAAGAAAAGCTTTGCTCAGACGCTCCACGGCGAAGTCATCGTCCTCGGGACTGTCCGCTCCGACAAAACGCACTGGCCGCCCGATTGTCGCATGACGCACCGGCTCGCCAAACTGCCGCTCTGCATTCAGGCGCAGGTCGGTGAGGATACGCGCGATCAAGTCCTCGATGCTGTAGCGTCGGCCGAAGACCTCGGTCGTCGTGAGGGTGCGGCTGGTGAGGTAGGACTTCAGCGATTGAATCAGCCGGCCTTTGTGCTCTGCCTGAAGGTAGTGCTCGATCGCCGCTGGTCCTGTGAAACCCTTGATCTGAGCGCGTCCTGCGTGTTTTCGCTGCTCTAGATAGAGCACCGAACGAAACGATTCCGTCGTGCCCGCCGCAGTCGGAAATGAGACGAGCTCCACCACACCGTCCGGCCGCGCCAGTGCAATGGAGCTGTTGGTCGTGCCGAAATCGATTCCGAGAGATGGTGGGATGTGCTGCGTCGAAGACATAGCTCTTTAAGGAAAAGTTCTGTTGATCGCCTGAGTTCTTTGGGCATTCGTGAATCAGTGATTCGGACTGGACTCTGGTTTCTGAGTGAAAGCATCTGGCAGCGGCAGTCCGAGATCAGCCGCTGGAGGCAGCGTGTGTGTATCCGACCACTGACGCTGGGCACTGCGCAGTTTCTCGCTACGCGCCTCCCATACACCGATGGTGTAGTCGTAGTGCTCCAGCACTGGCCGCAACGCATAAGCGCGGTTAGAGCGGTACCATGCCTGCTCGAAGAGGTCGCGCAATAGCGAGTAGGAGTCGATATAGTCCTGTATCCGGCCATTGACCCCGTTGATGTCCGAGAGCTCGCGGCTCACGTCCATGCGCTCTTTTCTCACTTTGGTGTTCTGCATCGCATAAGCACGCTGGTAGCCTTGCGCGATCTCCTGCGCGAGCTGAAATTTCAGACCGATCAGGTCCATCCGCCGTGCACCAAGCTCCAGCGCATCGATGGCGTCGGTCTCGCGCAGTGTCGTCGGAGCCGAAGGATACGTATGTGCTGGATCGTACACAGCGGGCCCGTTCAGAACAGGAGCGGCTCCAGGAGGAGCAGCAGCCCGCGCCTGCGCAATCAGTGTTAGCGCGCGTTCTGCATGCAGGCGCAGATCATGTGCGTAGGGCAGAACCTGTGCGCCGATCCGCAACCCGTCCTTCGACATCGGATCCAGCCAGAAGATGCTATTCGTGCCGTCGCCTTCCTTGGCCTGTTCCTGCAAAACTCTATGCGCGAGCATCATCTCCTTCTGCGCTTCGTTCAGATATCCCGTCGCGTCTCCGTGAAAGACCTGCGCGTAAGAATCCTGATACGCCGCAATCGACGATTCGCCCTTCTGCCATGCAGCCGCGGCGCCAAACAGGATCCCGTACCAGTTCTGGTTGAACAGCCCTTCGCCGTCATCATCCCAGATCGTGTTCAGCTGTCCGGTCGAACCCAGCCGCTGTCCGTCCGCCGTGAAGCGCTGAATGTTCGGCAGCGCATTATTGTTATCCGGATACACCCTTCGGTAGTTGTTCACGCTCGGCGCAACCCAGGTCTCGAACCCCGCTTTCGTAAACGGCGTCAAAAATCTGTCGAAGCCCTTCGGCTCCACGCTATAGACCCATGCAATCGCAATGGTCTGGTCTTTGAACGACTGCGGCAGGCCCTTAAGCAGGTCGGGCGAATCCTGCGCAATGTCTCCCCAGAACAGCAGCCGCCGGTTCAACGGCTTCAGTGCCGTGGCTATCTTTTGTAGAAAATCCAGATACACCGGTGCGAGTCCGCGCGCATCCACATCCGCCTTCGTCTGGCCCAGCCCCAGGTCAACTGTTTCATCCGCTCCAATATGCAGAAATGGTCCGGGGTAAATGGAAGCCAGCTCCGTGAACATTTGCTTGATCAACTCAACCGACCCTGGCTGTCCCGGCGCCAGCACCGCGCCATGTGGAGTCTCGGCCAGCGGCTGATACTGCTCCCACGTCAGGTTGTGGTGTAGATGCCCGAACGCCTCCTGCTCCGGAATAATGGTCACATGGTAGAGCTGCGCATAAGCCACCAACTGCCTCGCCTCGTCCGCAGTCACGCTCCCGGGAGGCGCCATCAGTGGATTGGAAGCGTATTGTTGCGTGTGCTCGAAGTATGGCGAATAAATATTCACCTTGTACGCCGCAATCGTTCGGATCATCTTCTTTTCAAACTCGAGCGTCGTAATCGGTCCGCGCGACAGATCGTCGTCGAGCCCGCGATACTTCATCGCCGGCCAGTCGCGGATCGTCGCCGTATGAAGAACCGCGTTTGTTCCCGTGCCGGTTACCAGTTGCTTTACCGTCTGCAGCGCATAAAAGATTCCAGCGTCGCTGGCTGCCGTGATTGCCAGTCCCTTGCCGTCGGGGATGATGGCGTAACCTTCGGCCGTCATCTCAGCCGGCATCTCCGCTGCCGTGCCTCCGTTGGCGTCCCGGTAAATGGACTTCGAGATGGGCGAGCCGTATCGCTCGACGAGAATATTAACCGGCGAGCTCGGATTGACCGTCACACCCTGCGATATCAGGTAAGACTTCAGATCGTCGACGGCGAATGTGTCGTCGGCCGAACAGGGAGCGGCGCAGGTAATCTGCACCCCGCTGGTCAGGGGCTGGTCGGCCCCCCCGCGAACCTCTCTCGGGATTGGGATCAGTTTCAGGGAAGTCTGTGCGGAGGCAAGAGTGGTCAGAGCCAGTAGAACGCATCCAGTACGAAGAACGTGCATCAAATAACGGTAAATCACGAGCCCCGCTCGTGCCACCGGCCCCGACCCAATGTGGTTAGCAAAACCTGGCGTTGCTCTTACTCTTTTTGCTTGTCTGTAACTGCTTTTTTTTCAGGATAACGTGGTAAATTATTCATGTATTCATATTTGTTTGTGAGTATCACGACAAAGAGCAAAAGGAAGCGAATCGGAACGGAGCGCTTCTCTCCGGCAGGATTCTCTTGCTGTCCTTTTGCCTTTCATAAACCCTGCGAGGACCCATGACGAAGCAATTCCGAGCGACTATGGCGGCGATACTGACAATCAGTACGATATCGCTGCCGGCGCAAACTACCACGGCGAGCAAACCCGCCACAACGAAGAAGGCGGCTGCAAAAAAAGCCCCTGTCGAGAGCCCGGTGGAGCGCGAGATACGGGAACTGCGGGAGCAGATGCTGAACCAGCAGTCCCAGATCGACGCCCTGAAGCGTCAGAATGCCGAACAGGCCTCACAGCTGTCCGCTGCCCAGCAGTCGGCTCAGGCTGCCCAGTCTGCCGCAGCTGCAGCATCCGCGAAGGCTGAGAGCCTCAACTCCAGCGTGTCGTCCAACGCCGAGACCGTCGCCACCCTCAATAACACCGTCACTGATCTGAAAACCACCAACGTCGGCCT
>Ga0206890_1137_pt1 | contig 20369 bp, 21 predicted proteins | sample Alteio_BWOrgHeat_58_FD_152960 | JGI IMG/M metagenome (GOLD analysis project Ga0206890, IMG submission 152960) | Enriched cells from forest soil in Barre Woods Harvard Forest LTER site, Petersham, Massachusetts, United States - Alteio_BWOrgHeat_Nextera6 ... | reverse complement strand
CAGCAACGGGAGCATTTTGAGCTATGACGGGTTGCGAGGTGGATACTATTGTTACCGCAGGCGCTGTTTTTTTTGCGGCATATATTTTTTTATGCGTTTTAAGAGGCTTCTGAAAAACCACTATCTTTTTGCCGGCAGGTTTTTGCGCGGTTTTTGTTTTTTTAACCTGCGCATGCGCTGTAGACGGTAAGGAAGGAGGTGTAGTGTCATCCAGTGTTGCAAGAGGAGCAGCGTTTTTTATTTTGACTAAGTCGACGCCATTCCTGCCAAAATCAACACCATTTCTGCCATACGCCACATAAGTGCGCGCCTTGGAGGGTTGGCTTAATGTCAGTATGACGATTTTACCGTTCTGCTCCGTTTCCACTTTCTGCACATAAGGAGACATGCTGGTAAGGGTGCCGTCCCAATCAAGCGACACGGGCTTTGCAAAATGCAGCACAACTTTATTGCCGCTGCTTGTTGCAGAGAAAGGAACATCTTCCATGGAATCCCATGCGAAATCGATATGGGTTCCGTCGGCAAGATCGCGCGACGATACATGCGCTTCCGACTGCCCGTGTGTTTCGGCAAGGCAGGGTGCGCTTAAATCCGGCAGCAGCGCCAGGATGCATAATAGATAGTATAGCTTTCGCAATTGCATGGCTTTTTTTAGCACAGCAAACTGCACGTGACCAGTGGTCAGTGTGGAGACAGTAATTTTACTCTATTTTACCGAATAAAGCATCTACATCAGCCTGTGAAGGCGCGCTGCCGGGAAGCTGTGGGCCGTTGAGCAGGTGGCTGTCGGTTCGACTGTCAGCGGCTTTTTTGAATTCCTCTGTATTGATGGAGCCGTCGCTTGCAAAGAGCGCCACGAGGCGGCGAATCCTGGATTCGGTAAATTCCAGCGCGCGCATGACTTTCATAATGCGCTGGCCTGTGAGATCCTGAAAATTACAGGCTTCATATATGCGCGCCGTTACTGCAACAACCTTGTCTTTAAGCGCTTTGTCTACATTGGCGGCATCCAGTATATTCTGTATCTCATCCGCCGCGTCCATTATATTGTGTGCCGCTTCTTCCGTAGCTTTCATAACGGCGTCCAGTTCCGCCGTATCGGTGTTTTTACCCGATGACGAAGGCGAAAGCGCGGTAATTTCGTTTTTCGTTTCTTTGATATGGTTGGCTATTTTGAGGATTTCATCGCGCAGGAAAGTATCCGGCGTGGGAGCGCTGCTATCCAGCAGATGGCTCACATTTTCGAGAATCTCGCTTAAATCTTCCAACGCAATGCTGCCTTTCCTTTCTCTCAAGGTAGCAAGCTCGCTGGCTATGGCGGTGCTGATGTGATGCATTGGCATAACTCCCCGTTTTCCTTAACAATATCAGAACTGGCCTAAAACACTGACGATTTTTGCCTTAAGTGTTTCGGCGTTAAACGGCTTTACGATATAGTTGCTTACACCGGCTTCTTTTGCGGCCACCACATTTTCAGTTTTGCTTTCCGCCGTAATCATGATGAAGGGAATGGCTTTGAATTGTTCGTCCGCGCGGACTTTTTTAAGGAGTTCATATCCGGTCATGGGTTCCATATTCCAGTCCGAGATAACCAGGCCGAAGGGTTTCTCACGCAGTTTTTCAAGCGCCATGGTGCCGTCGGTCGCTTCCTCGACATTATCAAACCCCAGTTGCTTGAGGAGATTGCGGATGATGCGCAGCATCGTTTTGTAATCATCAACGATGAGAATGGGCAGGTTCTTGTCAACAGCCATATTTACTCCTACAATCCAGATATAAAGACGTTTTGTTAACCGTACTCTAAACTATAATGCTTAAGGCTTGGTTAATAGAATATACTGAATATGTATTATAATCGTATTTTTGAGTAGAATTGGACACTTACATGCGTTGGACAGATACACAGAACATAGCGATAGGCCTGGAGGAATTGCATCCGGATAAGGATAACGTAAACTTACGTTTTACCGATTTGCGCGAGTGGGTCCTGGCGCTGCCGGGCTTTAATGACCGGCCGGACGGGTGTAATGAAAAGATTCTGGAAGCGATTCAGCAATGCTGGATCGATGAACGTGAGTGACCTTGCCAGCCCTTATTCATTCATTTCCCTGTTCCATTGCTTCTATGGAGTCGCTGGCGGAGCGGTTTGCAGGCCAGCTGCGCGCTGGTGATGTGATAACATTCAGCGGTGAAGTAGGTGCAGGCAAAACCACTTTTGCGCGGGCACTCATCCGGGCGATGTCGTCTGCCGCGCTGGAAGTCACCAGCCCTACTTTTACGCTCATGCAGTCTTATGATGTCACGTTAAAGGGCAATATACCTGCGGCATTGTGGCATCTCGATCTGTACCGGCTTAAACATCGCGATGAAGCCGAAGCGCTGGGGTTAAGAGAGTTATGGCCGCATATCGTGCTCATTGAATGGCCGGACATTATTGAATCACTGCTTCCTGAAGAGCGTCTTAAGATACTATTTGATTTTGGCGTGACAGACGATACACGTACATTATATTTCTATGGCAATGAAGCCTGGCGAAACCGGCTGGAGAAAATAATTTAATCCTATGCAGCACGCTGATCGCCATGCCCTTATAGATATGTTTCTTGCCGCTTCAGGATGGGAAGGAGCCAGGCGCGTGCCGCTTGCGGGGGATGCTTCCTTCCGCAAATATGAGCGCATATTTTTGGGCGGCAAACAGGTGGTGCTGATGGACGCGCCTCCGGATAAAGAAGATATACGTCCCTTTATGAAAATAGCCGGACATTTGCTGAATGCAGGAATGAGCGCGCCGCAAATACTGGCATCTGATACGACGCAAGGGTTGCTCCTGCTGGAAGATTTGGGAGACGGTTTGTTCGCGCGCGCATTGCATAAAGCACCTGGATTGGAAGAAGAATTGTACCTTGCGGCGGCGGATGTATTGGTGGATTTATACCATCAGGCGGCCCACACAAAATATCACGACGTGCCCGTTTACGATATGAAACGGTTTTTACAGCAGGTTGCTTTGGTTCCAGAGTGGTTCCTGCCACTCATCACGGGAGCGGAGCAATCGGAGGCACTTAAGGAAGAATATCTCGACCTATGGCGCGCACTGCTTGCGTGTTTGCCGGATATCAGACAAGTGCTGATATTATATGATTTCCATGCAGAGAATCTTTTGTGGTTGCCTGAGCGCGAGGGCGCGCGCCGTGTGGGGCTTCTGGATTTTCAGGACGCGGTTATGGGATCGCCCGCCTATGACATGGTGTCGTTTCTGGAAGATGCCCGCCGCGACGTCGCGCCTCAGACAGTGGCGCGGATAATAGAATATTATCTTAAACGCACGTCTATTCCCCGCGACGATTTTATGCTGGCCTATGCCATGATTGGAGCGCAGCGCAATTGCCGGATTGTTGGTACGTTCGCGCGCCTGGCCGTGCGTGACGGCAAGCCGCATTACCTTAATTACCTGCCGCGCGTATGGCGGCATCTGGAGCATGATCTGAAGCACCCGTTGCTGGCTCCTCTTAAGGCATGGATAGACGCCAATGTGCCACACCAGTGGCGTGGCGCGTTGGTGTTGGATGATACAAAAATGCGGGCAACGGTATGATGCCAAAGCAGGCGATGGTGCTGGCTGCAGGGCTGGGCAAGCGCATGCGCCCGCTTACGGATCATATACCTAAGCCCATGATTGAAGTGGCGGGCCGCACGCTTGTTGATCGCGCCATCGACCAGCTGGAGGCGGCAGGGGTTGCAAAAGTGGTCGTCAATAGTTCCTATAAGGCTGAAATCCTTGAAGCGCATTTAGCAAAACGGACAATGCCTGAAATAGTATTTTCACGCGAAGTTGAGCCGCTTGAAACCGGCGGCGGCATTGCCCATGCGCTTGGGCATTTTGGTGCCGATCCTTTTTTTGCTATTAACGGGGATATCATCTGGGTGAATGGAAACGCTCCAGCTTTGCAGCGTCTTGCCGGGCATTGGAATGAAGATTTGGACGCGTTGCTGTTATTGCATCCGGTAGCGGCAGCGATTGGCTATGAAGGGCCGGGAGATTTTTTTGTCGATAGCAAAAATAACTTAATCCGCCGCGCGAAAGATCAAAAAGCGCCTTATGTTTATGCGGGCGTGCAGATGCTGCACCCGCGCCTGTTTAATCATTGTCCCGGCGGAGCATTCTCGCTCAATGTGCTTTATGATAAGGCCATGCAGTCGGCACCCCCGCGCATTAATGCACTCATTCATGACGGCGTATGGCTGCATGTGGGCGATGTGGCTGGCAGAGACAATGCCGAAGCCTATTTGCTGTCCAGGGGGTTATAATTTAGCGGCTCGCGCAATTTGGCGCTGGATTGGAATTGGGAATATTAAGCGGCACTGGCGGCGTATCCGGGTTGGGGATAGTGGATGTTTGCGGCATGGATATATCGCACGTAGTGCTGACAGGCAGCGTGATACCGCCCAGGGGCGAGGCGATGGCAGTGGTGTTTATGGGCAAGGGCACGGTTTTATAATAGTCGGGATATCCAACATTGGTATACGCATCGGAATCGCCGTCGGATGTTGTTATATCGCCGTTACCAGTAGTCGTAATTGTACCGCCCGGTGAAATGGAGAACACCTGGCTGGTTACATAGATGTAGGGATTGCTGGGATCAACGATGGTAACAATATATCCTCCCTCGGGAAATGTTATGGGAGGCCGTGGAGGGCACCACTCGTATCTGCCGCCACCACCGCCTTTAGCATAACCCTCATTTCTATAGGTGCAGGGAGGCTGGACGGCGGGCATATATACGATGCCTCCATTTAAGGCAGAAGGCGTGCAGGTAACGCCTGGAGGCAGTGTAGCCGGGCATGAAGTGTCGCCGCCTATGCTGGCTGGCGTACAGGTAACACCGGCAGGGAGCGTTATCCCCTGGCATGATGGAACAAATACGGGAACGGTACTGGTAGAGTAATTACTTCCGTTGGCCGAGCCTGTGTATTTATATTCATTGCAATTAAGATCATCCGTGTTTGATAAGGAACCAGGTGTTACCGTAAATTGGAAATCATTATTCGTGCATGGCGTATAGCTGTCGGCACAGGGTTTCAATGTAACCGTTGCCGGGGTGCCGGGGCTTGTCCCCGGAATTATCGGTTTGAGGGCAAGATTAGTGCATGGTGAAGTTGTGCCTGGGGCAGGCACGGGGCATGGCGGTATAGTATAGCGGGCGAGCGGCTTGGGCATTTGGACAAGGTGGCCGTTAACACTGCCACCTTCCGGCAAAGTTAGGGAGCCTGGTTGTGTGAGATCAAGTGTGATTGAGCCAGCAGGCACGCTGATTTCAGTGCCTGCCGGTATGGCGAGCCCCGCTGCTACGTTCGTCGTGGTTTGCGTAGGCGCTATGGCCGCGTAAATTGCATTGGTAGGTATAGTGAAACTGGTGCCTATAGCCGCACCGGGAGTATTATTGTACACTACTTTTGTAGCAGTGGGGGAAAGGTTGGACGGAATAGTAACGCTGACATTGCCGATTTTAAGGGAAGCGGTGGGAGGATTGGTAGTCGGAAATGTTACAGGTATGAACGCGCCGGCCGGCACGGCAGAAAGCACGCCATTTTTAACAGGGCCGGATGTGGCATTTACGCCGGGAATGGTAACGGTCGAAGCGCAGCCGGAAGGAAGACAGGGAGGCGATGCGCTGGGATTTGAGGCGGAAACCGGGCAGACCAGCGTGCCGTCTGATAGTACAGGCGTCGTGCCGGTATTCCTCGGAGGATAACATTTGCCGCCATGCGTTGCATTGCCCGATCCCGTGTAAGATAATCCGAATCCGCTATCTGGCCTTAAAGTAACGGGAGGATCTATGCCTTCTCTTACGCATTCAGTTAATGGGCCGACATTTAAACCTTTGCCGTAAGGAATAAAATTACCGGCGGCATCGACATCGCATAAAACAGCGGGAGTTTTTAAAAGGCTTGGGCATTCAACCGAGGGCGCGGTTGTAAATTGTATATTGGCTGGAAATTTACATGTAATCGTAGCCGCCGCCATACCCGGCATAAGACCGGATAGGAGCAGGCATATCGCATAGGCCGCATAATGTGTGTGCCGTTTCATAAATATTCTCTTTTGCACCATATATCCCTGCTTTTCCTTTAGCGCGATGGCGGCGGCGTAACGGCCGGAGTGATGTCAGCCGGCGGCACCCTTACATCCAATGTCGGACGGTATATTCTGATGCTGTTCCATAAATTAGGCTGTCCCGGCGTGTAAAAAGTACAATCCTTCAAATAAGGATCGCTGCAGTTAAGGCTGTTATTGATTGCCGGGGGCTTATTGCCGACCTGTACCTGGTAGCTGACGCCGCATGAGTCAGTATGAATAGAGCCCGCAGGATAATAGGCCTCATAATCCGTCTGCTGCAATTGCTCCTTGAAAATAGTGCGGGGGCTGCCCAGTCCCAGGCGATCGGTATTACCGCATGCATCCGGAGATTTACCATTATTGATATCCTGCACGATGATGTAATCCGCGCATGGGTCAAGATTGCCATGCGATGCCTCTGTCACCACGGCTATGAAAGGCATTACGCTAACGCCGGGAACAGTGGGAGCCACATCCGCATGGGTAAGGTAGATAATGTCGCCTTTCTGGGCGTTATCTAATCCCTTTGCAGGGTAGGCCGCAGCAGGGCTGCCCGGAGTGCTGCCAAAAGACGGGAATTGGGCCAGCAAATCGGGATCGCTTAAATATCCGCGCCACCCCAGCGGCCACGGAGTGCGATGGTTGCTGTCAACCTTAGTAAAGGCAAAGCTGAAATAGCCGCCGGTGGCATTCAGGGCGCCATCTTCTGCTCCCCATTCTTTATCGAGTTTTTCGTATTGCCCAATGCAATTGAGGCCATACTGGCGTGCAAAATGCATCTGATACATTTTGAGTTCCGTCCAGCTTGTAAGCGCATCGGGAGTATCTAAAGGAATGCATTTATAGCTGGGCTTTAAAAGCGTGCAGGTGCTCGGATTGGGCTTGCCGCTGCTTAGTAATGTGCAAGGGGGATTGGGTGTGCAGGGAACCGGAGGATTGCCGCTCGCAGCAATGATGCCGGTGGCCGGATCGACGGTGCAGGGCGTGGTGTCGTATAGTGGATTGCCCTGATCATCGACCGCTTCTCCGTTGCCGCCGTACCTGCAGTATTTACCGCCTTTGCCTTCCGTGCCCACGCCGACAATCGTATCATACTGGCCCAGGTTGCAGTTGGGGTCGTAATTAAGGGTAGTGTCCAGTGTTCCACCCGCTGCTTGGGTTGTATCCCACCAGCGCATATAGGGCATGTGATCGCCGAAATATTCTTTGAAACTGTACCCTTCCGGTGTGGGATTGAGGGAGGGATCCAAAGACGTATTACGGATTTTAAGGCCGTTAATCGGCACCAGCGCCTGCGCCAGGTCGCTGCAGCATTTTTTGACGCCGTTGCCTTCATCGGGATCGCCGCTTGCCGTGGTACAGGTGGAGCATTGCTCCGTATGCGTCCAGACCGGGGATAGACCCAGCGTCACGGAGCCTGTGAACAGATCATGGGGATGATCAAATTTGGTGCTGCAAAGCGGCCATTGATTATTCCTGCTGTGATCGAGCTTGCAGCTTAAGGTGTTGTCGAGGAAAGAGTTGAAAATATCACCGGAAAACAGATGGGCAAAATGAATGGTATCCATGCCAAGGCCCACCGCGCTAATCGCCTTTCTTACCGCTATGCCGACGCCGGGGGTAAACCAGCCTGGGCTGCCTGTTTCACTCTCATCGGCATTGCCTGTCGGAGTGTCAGTGATGGTATTGGATTCTGCGGTAAGGGGATCTTCGCCGTTAAAATGATAGGTTTCGATGCATGGTGTGCAGGGAGTAAATGGAACATACAAATAAAAATCAACGAAAGCCCACGGTGTTTCATACCAGGCAACCTGACTCCAGAAACAATCCTCATTCACTTTAATACGGCAGCCCATGCAGGCGGCGAATTCCTGCGAGCGGAAGCTCAGAATATCTACCGGCACGGCAGCGCAGCGCACGATGCAGCCGCCTATATTTGTGCCGGTTGCAATGGTGGTAAGATCCGAGGCAATGCCCATTTCATCATATCCGGGATCGCCGTTTAGAGTCGGATCGACAATATTCTTACTGTAAGGATCAGGGTTTTTGGTAACGCCCTGCCAGTTATAATCTACGATAGGGAAGGGAGGGATAAGTTTCAGCTGGGCAGAATTAGACCAGTCGCGATCGGTTCCACGAAAATCCCAGCGCGGTGAATAAGGATGGGTCGGATCCCAGATGCGTTCCACAGGCACCTGCGCCAGATCGTTGACGGTGATAAGTTTCTGCTTCAGCGGCGGAAGTACGCTGTACATGGATTGCGTTTGATGGAGATATTGCGCGCCTACTCCCCAGCCATTATTCTGTGAAGTGTCGACGCCGTATGTTTCGCCTTTTTGCGTTCCGTATCCCGGGCTGTAACCGCTATTGGCGGCAGGGCTGTATCCCGACGTCATGATATTTTTATCCAGCGGCCCAAACGCTATTTCACCGGTAATGCCCGGAGCGATGATCATGGCGGGCTGAGGCGTGGTGCTGTTAGAGGCAACGGCCAGAACCGGAGGGTTGCCATAGATGGGATAGCTTGAAGTATTGGTGCCGCCCCCGTTAGGCAGGAAGCCAACGGTGCCCGCTACTGCGCTGCCCGGCGTATTATCAAGAATGTTGCGCCATGCCAGTTCTAAATAACCCCATGCGCGGTAGTCATACATATTACCGTCGCTGCTGCCCAAATCCTTTTTGCAGTTTCCCTTATTGAATAAATCAGGCACGCAAGACACATTGGCATGCCATAAAGGCTGGCAGAACGTCTCATTATAAGGATATTGATGTTCGCGGTAGGTTTCAAAAAAGACGAAAGCAGGATTAAGGCTCAGCGGCAATATATACTGGTTGGCATAGTTATCAGCCTGCAGGCGTTTCCATCGTGCAATATTATTGATATCGGGTGAACCAGGAGGAAGCGTATTGGTCTTGGTAACCGGGCAGCTTTCTTTGAGCAGCATGCATTTATTGCTATCCAGGCCGTATTTACCGCTATTGCCGATAGCGGTTGGACTGTTTGCAGATGTGTTCGTTCCCTCAGAATCGTTTATATCCGATGCTGAAGATGGCGCGCATGTATCGACATCGGCATAGGTGTTATTGCCTTGCTGGCTGTAAACCGCAGCTCTTGCCTTGGCATTATCGCTTGCATCATTGTCGCTGGGAGCGGGCGGCAGAAATGACTGGCTGGTTTCATCGTCGCCTATGCTTTTCCAGAGCCAGGGAAAGTTCTGAACGAGTGAAATCGCAGGCGTATTCTTATTAGGCATCACAATGCTTGGCATCACTCCGAGCAGGCCGGGATCGGGCTGGCTTCCCGAAGAATAGAAAAATTTCGGGGGAACCGTATTGTCTATAGGTTTCACGGGGCCTTTTATCTGCATATCTTTATAGGCATTATCCTGGCCGAGCGTGCCCATAAGATTGCTAAAGACATTGGCGGCAGAGTTGCCGATGGCAATGCTCGAAAGGCTGCTGATATTGCCAAGCCCGCTGGTAAGCTGCGATAATGATGCATTAAGGTTGGTAAGCGAATTCAGGTTGACCAGGCTGGTGGGGTTCATAGACAGCAGAATATTATTCAGGTTGCTGATGTTGCCCATCTGGTTATTGAAATTCTGCATGACATTGACTTCGGCATTTACCTGCGCAATGTCGGAAGCCACAATCGATGAAGGATTGTTGACGATGCAGTTGAGGTCGCTGTTGAGCGCGTCATAATTCCTGCCCATGCTTATCATGGTATTGCTGAGGCCGGTAATATTGCCCATCATGGTGTCGAGCTGTTTGGCGGTGGCGGGGTCCGCTTTGGACATAGCCGTAGTGGTCTGGTTTATGAGCGTATCAAGCGTGCCGTTCATGCTGCTCATACTGCTGCTGATGCTGACGAGCGTGGCGACATTGCTCTTGACGTTAGTGCCTAAATTGGGAACGCCGTTTTTGGCACCTTCTTTATTGAGGGCATTGATATTGCTTGAGGAGTTGGTGAAGCTGGCAAGCGTTGCGGTACTGCTCTTAAAGTCCTGAGTGGACCCATCACTGTTGACAGTGGCCAGCTGGGAATTGATGTTGCTAAGCATGGGCGCTGTAGGAATCAGCCCCCCATTATTAAAGCCGCTCATGGCGGCGTTGAGCGGACTGAGATTTTGCTGAAGAACGTTAAGTTCATTGGTGTAGTTGCTTGCCTGTGCAGGACACCCTGGAAATGTGACAGGCGCTTTGCCGAGGTTATCGAGCATATTGCTGAGGCCGCCCAGATTATTCAGCAGATTCTTGGCAGGATCTATAGTGTCCGCAGCCATGCCATTCTTTAATGCGTTTATTAAATTCGTTCCCATGGCCTGACTGTTGGCATCCAGTTGGTTCAGCTGAGTTATCATGCTTGCGCCGGGAGCATAATTTTTAAGGCTGTTGATGCGATTCTGAATAGAGCTGATGGAAGTATGGATGGAGCTGTTAATGCTCTGAATGGTGCCGATGGCGCCGGCAACATTAATGCCGCCGAAAAATGTTCCCAAACAATAAGGGAAAGGGCATATATCCTGGCATGCCATTACTTCCTGGCTTGTGCCGGTGCATATATTGGGAGTGCCGGGCACTGCAACAGGAGGAATAGCGGGCGGGCTTGCCGCCTGTGTAGCAGACAGCATAAGGCATATTGCGGCAGCAAACGCCGCTGCCTTTATGGTAAATATCCGTGTGCTACCCATTACCATTATGTCCTGTCGAAAAAAATTAACGAGCCGTTATAGTATTGTTTAAAGAAGAGTTTGGAATAGTAAATTGCTTTCCGTTCAGATGACTCCACTGGCCTGACCCCTTGCACACTGTGATGGTAGTCCCTGCGGGTGCGGCATTAACGGTGAAAAGAGGCAATCCTTTTCCGCCAAGTGCGGAAGCCAGGCTCCCGTTGGCCTGCGTCCCTGCCTTAAAGCCAAGATGTTGATCATTGGTAATGCTGCCGGGATATCCTTTTAACTTTGTCAGTATGGGAGAAAAATTTGAAAAGCCCGGTATGCGTTGAATAAGGGTGTATAAGGGCTGGGTAGTTAATAAGTTAACAATGCTTTGAATCTCAGGAGGCAGTGCAGGCGGCAGGCTGGGTGGCCATGCAACAGGGCCAATTGTGGGTGGGCCGCATGAAGGTGCAGCAGGTGCAGCGATAGCGGGTTGCAAGCTGCAAAGCATAAACGATGCGATGATAGCAAAGGTGGCTAGTTTGATCCTTCGCAGTCCGTTATTATTATGCATTGGTTCGCCCCTATACACACCATGCTCTAAGACCATGAAGGTATTTAGAGCATAGTTATATCCTGATTTAAAACTTTATCATATTTATGTTTCATTTTTATGACAATCTGTGACAAAGTAACAAGATTACATCCACATTTATCTACATAGTCTCCATCGATGCACGATACCGATACTGAAATAAAGGAAGAGGTGGAAAGCGGCGCCTATTTCATCGCAGCACGCCGGTGGTATTCCGATATATTTCATATGCCGATTGCCGAGCGCAGTTATTTTATCATTATTATCCTGCTCGCATTCCTCAACGGATTCTTTGCCATAGCATCCTTCATGGGCGTGTTCCCCATCAGCCCTATCGTTCCGTTTGTCGTGTATTCTGATAATGTATGGGAAGAGGCCCCGCGTATCAGCCGGATTGCAAAAAGCAAAGGCGAAGATAAAAACGTCGCAGTCATGAAATTCATGCTGGAAAATTATGTAACCAACCGTGAATCCTATGATTTGAAATTATACGAATTGCGCTACCGCAATATCTGGAGCCAGAGCACACCGGGCGTGTTTGATCAATATAAGGCATTGATGGATGCCGCCAATCCCTACGGGCCATACCGCCTTTATACCAATAGGGCAAAACGTGTTATAAATATCACCTATATGGATTTTGACCGTGGCCCGCAATACTCGGTGGCGCGCGTGATATATACCGCCTCGGTCGTATCGCTTGCCGATAATCAGGAGCTCAGCCACTCCAAATGGGAAGCGGACCTTACCTATGATTACACTAATTTCTCCGTGGATCAAAGTTTGGACCAGTCCGTATGGGTGGCACGCTTTTTTGGCTTGACGGGAGACAGACTCAAGGCTAGCGGTGAGAAGCGAAAAGTGGTGCCTATGACGTTTACGGTATACAGGTATCAGGTGAAAGAGCTGGTTGAATGATGATACGGAAATATGCTTTGGTTGCTTTTTTAAGCGTATGCGCGGCGTTTGCCGGCATGCCCGCTCTGGCGCTGGTGATGCCCAGCCCTATCGCGACCGATGCGCGCATAAAAACCATCACCTATAGCCCCAACGAAGTATTCAAATTTACCGGCTATTACCGCTATCAGTCGAATATTGAGTTTGCGCCTGACGAAGAAATCGGCACTATTTCACTGGGTGATTCGGTGGCATGGCAGATGAACCCTCTGGGCAACAGGCTGTTTCTTAAGCCGATTGAGCAGGACGCCACCACCAACATGACGATTATCACCAACAAGCGCACCTATTTCTTTGAATTGCATGCCGAAGAAGCCAAAAATATCAGCGATAAGAACCTGACGTTTGAACTGCGCTTCATTTATCCTGGTGATGAATCCCTTGGCGTAAGCCATGTTGATCACATGCCTGATCTCGAGCAGGATGATTTAAGCAAGTATAATTTCCGCTACACGCTGACCGGTTCGGACGATATTGCCCCGCTTCGCATCTTTGATGACGGCGAATTTACCTATTTCCAGTTTCAGGATGTTAACGGCGAAGTGCCTGCCTTCTTTCAGGTAGACAGCCAGGGCAATGAATCACTCATCAATTATCGTGCGCGTGGACCGTATATAGTGGTGGAGCGGGTGGCCGCCCGTTATACATTGCGTCACGGCAACAGCGTCGTCTGTATATTTAATGAGGCGATAACCAATGGAAAACCCGGAAATTCTGGCGCTAAAGGCTCAGGCAGCGCTTCCACTACTCAAAAATAAAATGATAATGGGCGGAAATGCTCAAAATGTTTCCGCGATTTATTGAGTGAAGGGCCGCGCGCATAAATTTTCCATAAATTTATGTTTAATTTTAATTAAATGATGCTATACTGCAACAGTTACAGGGAAGTGCCTTTGAAAAGACAGTAAAAATTAATACTGCTTGCTAGCGTCCACCAAAAATACAAAAAATAATTCAGAACGCGGGAGGTATGCGGTAGTATGCCAAAATCGCTGAGAAATCCTCGGTTGGGTGAATTTATTTCGCCTTACCCGATGCTGACGTCCGGCGCCGTGTGGGGGGCGCTGATAGGTGCGGCTATTGGGGCCAGTATCAGTCTTTCCATAGGGCTTTTTTATAGTTCGGCGAGCCTCCTCATATTCAGTGTTATTGTTGCTTCCAGCATATTAGGCGGATTGTTCGGCCATGTGATGGCGGGCCTGCTCAATGATGATCTGGTGCTTACCTGGCGCGCTTCGGGATATGATCATGTCTATTCGCCTGTGTTATCTTCCGTTGAACTGTCCGATCACCGGGGGCTCAGGGCGGAAAAAGGTATAAAAATTATTTCTAATCAAGATGTTATGGCGAAGGTCAATACCATACGTATTGGTAATATGGCGGCATCGGGATATCATTCCGATGCACGCGTTTTTGAACTGATTGTCGCCACGGCCCATAAAATGGGCGCTCGCACTCACTTATAAGCCAGATTTTGTCATGCCGCACTCGTTGTGGCCATCTCCCGGTGTTGAAGGAGACCCCGCAATATTATGCGGGGTGACGTAAGAGCCGAGTGACGAAGCCTTAAGGGTTGATTTACATAAAATTTATCCTTTTCTGTCACAAATCTGCCATCAAAATGTCACCTAATGTTAACTTGTCGTTCATTATTTACAGTTATACTATGACTATGAAGCTCCAGCTTTATCAGGAGCAATAGGTATAAATGCAAGCGACAATAAGGAGTCGTGATTATGGATGCAGTCATTAACGCAACGGGAACGCCAGATGCGAATGTATTACCTGATGCTACGGCCGATCAGTCGCCTGCAACAAGTCAGAGCGCACCGGCCACTGGCGTGAATACATTACTGGATGCAGGCAGTGCTAATATAAATGCGCACCGTGATCAATTAGTCGATACTGGCCGCAACGCTATTCCCAGTGATGGACCGAATGTCTTTCAAACTGCAATGGAGAAAGCTAAAGACGCAATAAACACTCCCCGCCTTACTATTCCTGAAGGCCCTAATTTTCTTGACAGGCAACGTCAGGAAGCGGCTGAACGCAGAGCGCAATTTGAAGCTGGGCTTGAAACCCAAAAAATGGCGCATCCTTATGCTCTGACGCTTAATGAAATGAAAATACTGGCAAGCAATGCTGGTTATAAGAATGCGCCCGATGACAGGTTTTTGGCTGCCATGCAGAGAGCCTCTATAGTTGGAGGTAAATTAGTCAATAGTAAGGGTACGGATGAGTTTCCCGGCGGTGGTTACACCCCTGAACAGGCTGCAAAGATCGCCGATCAGATGATGAAGAATGATCCTGAATTAAAACAAATCACCCAGTCTGCGAATACAGTTGCCCAGAATTTTGATCGCAATTACGGCAATAACTCTAAAATCGGAACGGGATTAAGAAAATTCAGCAATGTTGTTATGGGCGGCGGCCTTGGTTTTGGAGTTGGCACTGTCGCGGCGTTAGTGGCGGGCGCTGCTGCATTGATTGCCTGGCCAATCACTGCGCTCTTTTCCAACGGATTAAAAATGCTAACCGGTGGTAAATTGGATTTAACTAAAGCTGTAAACCCGCTTGCTGTTGGCGCTTTGGTTGGCACTGCGGCTGGTGTTGCAAGCTTTGCCGGATTGACGAAAGTAAGTGTAAATCAGATCGATAATTTTGCGCAGACAACAGGCCATGCAAAAAAAACGTGAAGCTGTCAAGGAAGCGCTCATAGCAGGCATTATGAATGCTTCGGATTATAGGGTGCGGGACATGGAGAATGGAACCTTTGTTCCTGAGGCTCAGGTGACTACAGGGATTAAGTATGGCCGTGACCGCGAACCAGCCGCGCAACCAGTGCGAACAGTTCAAGAGCAATTGGCAGTTGTGAACCGTGCGATATTCAATTCGATCGATAAAAGTTTGGCTCAGGATAGTTCTCAACCCCCAGCTGCTACAGCAACAGCAGTACCAGCAGCTGAGCCCGTTGTGACAGTTGTCAAAGATACAAATGCACCTGCAGCCGATACGTCAACGCAAACTATTGTTGCGCCTATGGATGATGCACGCAGGCAGTCAGCCATCAACTTTGCAAAAAACACATTACATATAGAAAACCCGGATGATAATTTTCTGAAATTTATTATTGACCATGAGTCGGATAAAACGCCTCCAAATAAGCTCGCAGAATTAAGCCTTAAGTTGAATCAGAACACTGTAGTTCATGAACAAAAAGACTTGCCTACAGTTCCTTCTGTATCTCATCCTCTGGAACGAGTAGTGGGATAAGCCAACATGTCACATAAACTTCATTATGCGGCGGTAAAAGTGAGTGCTAGAATAGGAAAATGAGAAACGGCCTAAAAAGCGTATAGGCTGGAAATATAAGGTAAGTACCATGAGCGCAGAAGACGTAATCGTAGAACCACTGAAAACCACCGGCAAAGGCGGCCTGATGGGGCTGCAAGTAGGTGGAATTATTGGCGCAGTTGCCGGTGCGATAGTAGTCGGTGCGTCGGCAGCTTTGATTTGTGCAACAGGTGGTTTTGCTTTAGCTGGTATAATGGCTCTCGCACATGCAGCCGTATTTGCCCACGTAACATTAGGAGCAGCTGCATGGACAGGGGCAGGAATAGGTGCAATGTGGGGTGGTATAATAGGCGCAACTGCCGGAGCAGTTACTTATGGCGCAAGCGGCGCCTGGACGGGTGCTTCTTACGGATTGATTGGCGGCGCAGTGGTTGGTGTTGGTAAGGCAATCAGCGGCATTATTAATAGCATTACCGGAAAATCCAAAGAAGAGGTTCAGCAAAATAATGCGCAGTTACAGCAGCGCGATGACGAAATAACCCAACGCGAAATGCAGCTTGCAGCCTTGCAGCAGCAGCGTTTAGCTAATATTCAGGCCATTGGTGATCCCAATGCTCCAAGCAATAATCTGGCAAATCTTCAGCAACGCAGCGGTAGCCCATCAATGGTTACCGGTCGAGTGTAAGGGAATAATATGGCAAGTTTCAAAGAAGTAAGGGCAGGAATAGGAAGGGTAATAACCGCACCGCTTAGGGGGGTTGGTTCAGTATTCACCATGAAAGGTGATACATTAAATGATCCAGTAAGAAATCCTTTAGGAAATCGTCCGCTCGCAAATTCCGATACTCCTGTTAAAATAGGCGATAACCTTAAAGAAACCTGGGGCAAAACCAAGGATCTGGGTAGGGATGTAAGAAAAACACTCTTTGGCGGCGCTAAAGAAGGTGGAGAAAATGTTGCCAGTTTCGTAAGCAATACGGCGCAAGGTGCTGGTAATGCCTTAATCAATATATGGAAAAAAGCCGTTGAAATAGGCGCTAAAAATCCTACTGTTACAGCAGTAATACTGGTGGCAGCTGTTGCAGGTATCGCCTGGTCTATAATACGCGGGCAGAGCATGAAAAGGGCCCTGCTGGAGCAAAACGCCAAGCTGGATGCCCGTCAGGCAAATGTAGAACAAGGCATGGCGCAGCTTAACGCTCCTGCTTATAATCCTGCAGATCTTGCTGCTGCCCGTCAGGCGACTAGCGCCGATGTCGGCCAGACGAACCCTACAACCCCGCCTAATTACTTTGGCGATAGGGCTAAAGGCGGAGTGGGTGCGCCGCAACCGGCTATGAGCAACGCCTAAATATCCTCTAAATCCTATTTGACAGCTGGCATTTAATCTGTATATTCGCCTTCCGTTTTGGCTGGACAGGGTGTCTTGCCAAGGGAAATGCCTAGGTTTCTAGCGCGTTTTCAGCAAGAAAACGCTTCTTCAGTCGCCAAAGGCGTCAGACTCATCGCGGAGGCCAGCAGGCCGAAGCGGGGGTGATTACATATAGGGAAATACTGTGAGCAAACGCATCGCTGCAAAATATAAAATCAGCCGCCGCATTGGTGAAAGCCTCTGGGGCCGTGCAAAAGACCCCGTAGGCAAGCGTAATTACGCGCCCGGTCAACATGGTGCCACCCGCCGCCGCAAAGGCTCGGATTTCGGCAACCAGCTCATGGCAAAGCAGAAATTGAAGGGCTATTACGGCAGCATCAGCGAAAGCCAGTTCCGCCGCATTTACCAGGAAGCCGCGCGCCGCAAAGGCGATACCAGCGAAAATCTTATTGGCCTGTTAGAGAGCCGCTTGGACACTGTTGTTTACCGCATGGGCCTCGTTCCCACCGTATTTGCTGCCCGCCAGTTTGTAAGCCACGGCCATATCAAAGTGAACGGCAAGCGCGTTAATATCGCCAGCTACGTTGTAGAAGAAGGCGATGTAATCGAGCTGAAAGAAAAATCGCGCCAGATCGCTATTGTAGTGGAAGCGCAGCAGAATCCCGAACGCAGCGTTCCCGATTACATCGAATTTGATGCCAAGGAATTCAAGGCGAAATTCATCCGCGCTCCCAAGCTTGCGGATGTGCCTTATCCGGTGATGATGGAACCCAACCTCATCGTCGAATTCTACTCACGCTAGTTAGTACATTATGATTTGAAAGGGGGTGAGCAATCGCCCCCTTTTTTTATTTTGCTGATACAGTTTTTTTTGTCATCCCCGCCGCAGGCGGGGATCCATCCAGAGCGCCGTATGGCGCAATATAATTTCTTTAAAGATGGATTCTCGCGTCAAGCACGAGAATGACACAAGTATAATAATACATAGGATAAATGGAAAAGAAGCGAGGTCAGCAGACCTCGCCCTTCAGTCGCCGAAGGCGTCAGGTTCATCGCGAAGGCCAGCAGGCCGTAGCGGGAACGATCTAATAATTAAGAGGCATTAGCCTGTGCAGCAGGCCCGGCGTGGTTTCCGCGGGCAGCGGTTTGCCGTTCATCAGCGCGTAGCTGTCTTTATACCAGGAGCTGTTGGGGTAATTATACCCGAGCACGGCGGCATATTTCTCTGCCTGATCCTTCACACCGAGTTTTAAGTAACATTCCACCAGGCGGTGCAGTGCTTCCGGTGTATGGGTAGTGGTCTGGAATTTTTCCACCACGGTGCGGAAGCGGTTAATGGCGGCCAGATATTCCTGATGGCGTTCATAATAGCGGCCGATTTCCATTTCCTTGCCTGCCAGATGGTCGTTGGTGAGGTCATATTTGATGCTGGCGTCGCGCGCATATTCGCTGTCAGGGAAACGTTTAATCACTTCACTCAATGCCTGCTGGGCCTCGGATGTAATTTTCTGATCGCGGCCGACATCAGTAATCTGTTCATAATAACAGATGGCCTTCAGGTAAAATGCATACGGGGTGTTGGGATTGCCCGGATGCTGCTTTACGAAATGGTCGAGGGAATTGATGGCTTCGTCATACTGGCCGTTTTTATAATCGGCATAGGCGGCCATGATTTCCGAGCGCACGGCCCATTCAGAGTAAGGGTGCTGGCGCTCCACTTCCTCAAATGCTTTGACTGCCGCTTTATAATCATGATCGTGCAGTTTGGCCATTGCATCGTTATAAAGCTTATCGACGGGCTCATTGGGTTTGGGCTTATCAGCATCGTCTTTGCCGCAGGAAGCAAGCGATAAAGCGCCAAGAAGAATCAAAAAAGCGATATAGGAATTGCGATGCATAGCCGGTTTATAGCAGGCTAGTTTTGCAACACAAAGACTTTTGTCGATGCAAAATTTAAAGCTGAGCCTGTGCTCTTGCCGCCTGCGGCTGCTGCTGGCGATCCTGCACAAAAGGAACCTGGGCGTTTGATACTAGTCTCCAGGCGCTGCGGTCTGCAAATAAAGCGCGCAGTAATTTATTATTGATGCCGTGCCCGGGGCGGGTGGTAGAGACCGCGCCGCGGATGCGCAGGCTGCTTAAGAAATAATCGCCCACGCAGTCGAGCGCTTTATGGCGGACGAATTCGTCGCCGAATCGCAAGCCGCCTTCATTGAGCACCTGCTTGTCGCCGATGACAATCGCGTTGTCCAGTGAACCGCCGCGTGCGAGGCCGCGCGCCTGCAGTTTTTCCACATCAGCGGCAAATCCGAAAGTGCGGGCGCGGGATAATGCGTGTTTAAAGCTCTGGGTGCTGAAATCATACTGCGCCTGCTGGCGGGGAATTGCGGTACCCGGATATTCAATGGCGATGTTGAGCGCAAACCCGTCAAACGGGCGGATGGTGGCGATGGATTCGCCTTCTTGCACGGAAACTTTTTTCAATACTTCCAGCGTGTCGCGGTGGGCAGAAAGCGTTTTCACGCCGGCGCATTCAATAAGGAATACGAAAGGCTCGGAGCTGCCATCCATGATGGGCACTTCGGCTCCGTCGAGCGTTGCGATGGCGTTGTCAATGCCCGCTCCCCAGAGCGCAGCCATGAGATGCTCAACGGTGCTGACGCTGACGCCGTATTCATTGGTAATGGTGGTGCCGAGCATCGTGTCGGAAACATTCAGGTAATAAGCGCGCACGACCGATTTATCCTCGGCCACATCAAGACGCACGAACTGAATGCCGGTATCCGCATCCGCCGGATGCAGGGTAAGCTGCACGGTTTTGCCGCTATGGAGTCCTATGCCCGAACAGGTGACGGACCCTGCAAGGGTGGTCTGGTGGGAGGAGTGAAACGCCGAACCGTTGAACATAGAATTTATCTTCTTTTTGTATTTATCTGGGGACAGACTAGCAATCCCGCCCAAGTCCCGCAAATCACAGTTTGTTACAGTTTGTTACATGCCCTTATGGCACGGTAAAAGGCACCGGCGCCTCCGGTTCAGGGGTATTTTTATCGCGGCAATTGAACCAGTGGCGGCCCGGCACTTTACGATCCATAAACTGGCGGATGCAGGAGATCATGAATTCGCGATCATTGGTGGTGGGTTCCACCTCGCGTATATCGAATTGATGGACGGTGCCGTTAGCATCAACGCTCTGTTTTTTTCCTAACTGCACGACCGGCTGGTTTTCAATAATTTCGACATTGGTGTGGTCGGCATCGACTGGCGTCAGATGGACGATAAAATAGCTGCGGAAAGGCACCGGCTTATTATTTATTTGATACTCGGAATACCAGTAAGGCGTATCCGGGCTCCAGATATACAGATCCTGTTCGC
>Ga0206890_1159_pt1 | contig 20648 bp, 22 predicted proteins | sample Alteio_BWOrgHeat_58_FD_152960 | JGI IMG/M metagenome (GOLD analysis project Ga0206890, IMG submission 152960) | Enriched cells from forest soil in Barre Woods Harvard Forest LTER site, Petersham, Massachusetts, United States - Alteio_BWOrgHeat_Nextera6 ... | reverse complement strand
GAAGTCGATGTTTTTTTGGGATTCTAAGGAAAATCTATGCCGATACGATCAGCAGTTGAATCGAAAGGACATTCTTATTGATAGGAAATCCTATGGCTTGCTGCGGAAGTCGGAGTCAATGATTTCCCCTGACGGCCATTGGCTGGCCTATGAAAAAGACGCCTATGAAATCGAGACAACGAGGGTGCTTTTTCTTAGGGATCTCCTGACTAACAAGGAAGAGGTATTGGTAGGATCATTAATGACCAATAAAACTCGTACTAACACTGCGGAAGCCACACGTTTCTGTTTTTCCCCGGATTCCAAAAGTATTTATATCGGGTTTAAAGGAAAGATCCACCGAATTGATGTAAGTGATAAAGCGGATCATATTGTTCCTTTTTCGGCCAATGTAAAGGTTGACTTGGGCCAGCTCAATTATCATACTTTTAAGGTAACGCATGATTCATTAAAAGTAAGGTATACGCGTTCGGCCAATGCCAGTCCTGATGGTAAACACCTCGTTTTTTCCGCGCTCAATAAAATTTATATAATGGACTTACCCCATGGTCAACCCCATGTCTTGGTAAGCCAACCATTCAATCAGTTTGAACCGGTTTACTCCCCAGATGGTAAATGGATCGCATATGAGTCCTGGTCGGATACAGATGGTGGCTACATTTGGCGTACAGATGCATCAGGGGGCAAGCCTATATTGCTCACAACTATCCCTGGAAAATACCGGCAACTCTGCTGGTCACCCAACGGGAAGTGGATCGCGGCGATCAAGGCTAACCTTCAGGCGATCAAGGCTAACTTTCAATTGTCCGGCCAGGGTATAGATGACGAGTACGACACTGGTCAGGTGGAATTATTTGATATAGCCAGTGGCGAGTCGCGAGTCATTGAAGATACGGTCCAGTTACGCAATCAGCTGTCTTTTAGTGCAGATGGAAGACGCATAATTTATGAACCTTTCCTCAAACCTTCACACTCGCCCACTTACCCGCAATTGGTTTCAAAGGACATTGAAACTAAAGATAAAAAAATGGAGTTTTCAGCAGGTTTTATTAAATCAGATCCAAAAGAGGTTTATCAGCGTTTGATCTCTCCGGACCTGCGCTTTGTGATTTATTCCATGGGGGAAGACCTATACCTATATCCGGTATCCGGCCTGGCAAAACCGATCATCATGGATGCTCCAGGTTCGGATGCTGTCATCAGGTTTGCTTCTGGGTTAGATCCTCATTGGGAACAAGGCGGAAAAGTATTGGCTTGGACCTACGGGAACCGGTTTTATCAATTGAACCCAAATAAAATCCTTAACGCATCCGAGTTAGTTAACCAAAAAAGACAGTCAATCCATGCAGCAGATAGCGGGATCATTGATGTTTCGGTTAAACCTGACCGTGTGATTCAAATGAACGTAACGGCACCTAGGTTGTACGGAAAAGGAACCATTACACTAAAAAATGTCAGAATATTGACCATGCAGGGTGATAAGGTCATCGAAAATGGTACCATTATCATTAAAGACGGCCGTTTTACTTCGGTTGGATCAAGTGGGAAAGTCCGCATACCCCAAGGGACAAAGATACTTGACCTCAAAGGCAAAACCATCATGCCGGGCTTCGTGGATGTGCATTTGCATATGAATTCTTTGGCGTATGACGTTTTCTCTCAGCAGTGGTGGGAATATTTAATCAACCTCGCTTACGGAGTAACTACAGCCAGGGATCCGGCAACCCGCTATCAATCCTTTGGTTGCGCAGAGTTATTGGAAACCGGTCAAATGATTGGTCCTCGGCTATATAGTTCCGGCGTTCCGGTCCAATTAAACAATTGGGGTATTACTAAGGTCGATAATCTAACTGATGTCCGGTCGATTGTAGCTAAACGGGCGGAGCTTGGAGGCAAATGGATCAAGCAATATGACCTTCCGACCCGGTTACAAAGGGAATGGTTGCTGATGGCATCAAAAGAAGCAGGACTAAACATGACTAACGAAGGCTACTTTCAAATCATATCACAATTAGGGCAACTCAAAGACGGTAGTACTGGTGTTGAGCATAACCCCGATTGGGAATTTGGAGATACTTACAATGACGTAATTGTTTTTTATGCAAAAAGCAAAACCTATTTTACTCCAACCTTGCAAGTCCGGCCGGACGGTAAAATTTATCTGGATCATTTGTACTGGAGCAATGCTGATGAAAAACTCAGCCATTTTGAATCAAAAAGAGGATTGGAAAGAATAATTAATGCTAAACCACAGGAAGATTCATATGCTCTTTTTATGAATGCATCAAGGATAGATGCTGCGATCCGTAAGCAAGGCGGCAAGGTAACTCTTGGCAGTCATGGAAATGACGAAGGCATCGGGGTTCACAACGAGCTTTGGGCGCTGCAAATGGGCGGCCTTACTAATATGGAAGCTTTACAGGCAGGAACTATCATGGGTGCCGAAGCCCTTGGCATCCAAAAAGATGTTGGCTCAATTGAAGTAGGCAAAATCGCCGACTTGATCATTCTCAACAAAAATCCGTTAGACAATATCCATAACAGCCGTGAGATCAAATATGTCATTAAGGATGGTATCCTGTATGATGGCGATACGATGGACGAGATTTGGCCAGTGGCTAAGAAATGCCCGGAGTGGAAATTAAAAGAACCCATTAAAAAGTAAACAATAAGAAAACATGAAAAAACTAATCTTTATACTGCTTGTATGCAGTGCCATAAGTGTTTTAGCGCAAAAGGCCAATTTCAGCGGCACCTGGCTACTCAACAAAACCAAAACAAACTTCGGCACTGCCCCTGAATGGGTGCTACCAAAAACGGTAAAAGTTGATCAGCAGGCCGATAAGCTTACGATTACCCGGATCAATCTCGATCAGCAGTTAAAGGAACAGGCACCCATAGCTGAAATCCTGACTTTTGATGGCAAACCCCTTCAACGGACACTTGACAATGGTGCAACGGTCACCACAACTGTCCACTGGCAGAACGACCAATCCTTTAACCTCAGTCGGAGAAGTACCCAGATCATCGAAGAAGCATGGACCTTGCAGGATAATGGCAAAACGCTTGTTATTGACCACAGTGTCGAACAAGCCAATGGTGTGAAATTCACGATCAAATGTTATTATGACAAAACGAACCCTAACTGATTATTCAAATTTTAGACCAAATCAAAGATGAAAAAAATCCTTACCCTATTAGCGATCAGCGGAATGCTGGCCGCCTGCAAACAAAATAATTTGCCACCAGCTAACGTTTCGGCCTCTTTAAGCTTTGCTAATGCCATCGTCGGCTCTGCGCCATTAGTCAGCAAATTCGGCAACGTGAACATCATTTATTCCGCTGTAACCAGCGTTAATAAGATCAGTTACGGCGGCTCCAGTACCTTCTCCGAAGCCAGCGGAATTATCCCTGTTTCCTTTATTCAAACTACTGATACCACACATACGCTTTTTACTGATAACCTAAACTTACAGACCGGCGGGGTCTATTCGCTTTATATGACTGGTACAGTTGCCCAACCCGATACCGTATTTATTCACGAAAACCTGGCTTATCATGCTGCAACAGATAGCGTAGCCGGCATCCGTTTCATCAATCTTTCTCCTGGCACCAACCCGATAAGCGTGGATATCAAAGGTATGGCAAATGGCAGCGAAGTAACTGCTTTAGCCTATAAAGGCCGAACCGGCTTTAAAACCTATAAAGCAGATCATACCGTGACCAGCTATGTATTTGAGTTCAGAGACGTAACATTAGGTACGCTTCTGGCTACTTATACTTTAAGCGGCGTCAACAATGCTTCAAGTGCGAGTTTTACATCAACAAATATAGTTCGTTTTCATAACCTAACCCTCGCCCTGATCGGTGGCAGCGGCACGGCCAATTCTGTAATTAATATCGCCAATTATTAATGAAAAGGAATTTACTTTTTCTTCTAATCCTCATGTCTGCAGCTCAGATAACCTGCGCCCAGCCTGGTGCAGGTTATCAGCGAGGCTATCATTTCATGCATTCCGGTAATCTGACAGCCGACAAGACCTTTTATTTGCTGACTGTAATTGACCACTCACCGGAAGTAAAAAAACTTCTGGAAAGCGATAAAACCCTTTCAACTATTAAACAACAAAGAATAGACTTTATTAAACAACACTCCGATGATACATGCAAAGCCCTAAGTTCTTTGTTGACTGGTTTCAAATGGGTATCGGTCGATACCGCTGTATTGCATAAGAAAGTCGCCCAGTTATATGATAGTCATCCAAAACCGTTAGACGAAATGATTAATCAGCATTTAAGGCCATCAGGTTATTACGAGCGATTCAAAAAATTAAGTAACAAACAGCTCTTGCTTAAAGCCTGGGCGCAATGCGAAACTGGCATGAATTATATCATCGACCAATATGGTTTGGGCAAAAAAATGCGCTATCCTGATGTAGATTCAGTTAGTTATAACGTAAAAGGCGATGACTATAAAGACCTGGTAAAAACCATGTTCGGTTACCTGAACGAGAAAACGCCCAAAATGACCTTGTTTTACGAGCCATCATTTATCGTTGCTATGCAATTAATGGTTATTAACGATCGGGACGAACCTGCACGTTATGAACCATTGGAAACGAAAGCAAACCAACAGGCCATCCAAAAAGCAAAACAAACCCAATGGAAAAACTATCCTTTCTCATCCATTCTCGTACCTGGCGAAGGTCCTGATTTGACCACAATTGCTATTGCCCCATCCGGTAAGATGCGTTGTGACCTGGCAGCCGAACGGTACAAAAAAGGAATAGCGCCGTTCATCATTGTCAGCGGCGGCCATGTGCATCCCTTTCATACCCCATACTGCGAAGCCGTAGAAATGAAAAGGTATTTAATGAACACAGACCATATTCCGGAATCAGTTATAATCATCGAACCTCAGGCGAGGCATACCACAACCAATTTCAGGAACGCCGAAAGATTGATAATTCGATATGGATTTCCGATTAATAAACCCGCGCTTTGCGTAACTACCAAAGACCAGGAAGATTATATCGATAATGTGGGTTTTGATAAAAGAAATATGCGGGAATTAGGCTTCCTTCCATATCATGATAAGAAGCGGATAGCCGATCATGAGATCAGTTTTTACCCTGTAATGGAGAGTTTACACATGGACCCGTATGATCCAATAGACCCATAACCTAAAGACTTAACCAATAAACAACCATGAAGAAATTTAATATAGTAGTCGTGCTTTTTGCTGTATTTATAACAGGAAAAGTATCCGCACAGATCGTACATCCGGTAACCTGGAGTTATGCGTCCAAACTCACAGGCAAAAATGAAGTGGTTGTCCTTTTAAAAGCAACAATTGAGCCGGGATGGCATATCTACTCAGCCTACCAGGACGACGGCGGCCCAGTTAAAACCTCTTTTGATTTTGCAGTATCCAAAGATTACCAGTTAAACGGCAAAACCACTGAACCGGTGCCTGTTTCCAAATTCGAGGAGGCTTTTAACATGAAGGTAAAATATCATGAAAACTCGGCGGTTTTTCAGCAAAAGGTGCATTTGAATACAGCACATCCGGTGGTTAAGGGACAGTTAAAATTTATGGTTTGCAACAATCAAAAATGCCTGCCACCTGAGACGATTGAATTTGCCATACCTGTAAAATAAAACTATCAATTTTCTATGCTTTCTACCGTAACTCAAAAAAAAGTAAAGTCCCGTAATTGGACGTATTGACAATGTGAAAAAAATTATATAGTGAAAAAAACAGGGCTGGCGCTGTTTTCGGCCCGAAAACGTTCTTTGAGATTTATGTATAGCTTAATGGATTTTTATCCATAGTTTTAATGGACTATTTATTAACTGACTTCATTTATGACACCGTTTTATCTGTGCACTAACCCGGCAGTGGTCATGCCGCCGGAAGTTGATGGTTGCGTTTACGCGTTTAAAAAGCCCCGATTTTTTGCAATGGTAGAACGGCTTGGCCAGGCTAAGCCGGTATCGGAACTCAGCTACGCGGGCGTTAATGTCATCTTTTCCTATGGCCTGAACGGCGAAAAGCCGGTTGACTATATCATGGCTGTCAGCGACAACATTGATGGTGCGCCTTACGGCAAACTGCATAAAAAGCTGATGAAGGCCGTTGAATGGTATGTACAGGTACGGGGATTGGAAGTCGGGGCGAAAAGGGTTGACTTCAGCATGTTGCAGGATTACACCCCACAGGTGCCTTGTATGCAGGCAGTCCGTTTTATGCAAACTGGCGAATACCTGCTGAGTTACGGCTTCGGCGTAAAAGGGTTTACCAGTATGGAGGCTGTCGAAGCCTTTATGCGGGAACAACTTAAACTGCCTGAAACCGCTATTGAAAACGGGGTGGTCAACACAGACGAGATAGATTAAGCGGCTTGTTTGTTAGCCAGGCGATGCTTCCAGTTCTGCGGCAGTAGGTCGGCCAGCTTATCTTTGGGATAAGTGCCTATGTTGTTAAGCACATAGGTCAGCCATGCTTCCGCATCGATACCTTGCAATTGGCAGGTGCCGAAGAAGGTGTACATGATAGCGGCATTTGGTGCCGCATCCTGGCTGCCTGCGAACATGTAGTTCTTGCGCCCGAGGGCCAGGCCGCGTATTTGGCGTTCTGCGATCGAGTTGTCAATAAGGAGCATGCCGTCAGTAGTATAGAGCATCAGGCCATCCCATATCTTTAGGGTGTACTGGATCGCTTTTCCTAAAGGCGTGTTCACTTTGATCTTGTCCTTGTTTTCAAGTATCCACTTGTGAAAAGCTTCGAGTATCGGTACCGAATACTTCTGCCGGATCTTGGTGATCTCGTCAAAGTCGAGGTCATCCTCGATACACTTTCGCTCGATAGCATAAAGCGGGTTGATAAAGGTCTTCAGTACATAATAGGCCTTTTTGAGATGCGTGTCCTTCGAGTTAACGAAATAGCGTCGGCAGTGAACCATGCATTTACCGTGTTTCACACCAGGCTGGTTGCCATACTTGTTGTAAGTCGAATACCCGTCGGTGTGCAGGAACCCCTTGAACCCTTCGAGCATCTCGCGGATGTCCTCATGGCCCCGGCCTTTGGCATAACGGAAACAGGCGAACCGCTGTAGCGGGTTAACCATTACCCACATATAACCGCGGTGCGCCTTTCTGCCATGTTCCTTTGATTTGTCGATCACCAGGAAACCGGTTTCGTCGCAGTGCAGGTAACCACCTTTGATGGCTTCACGCAGCATCAGCTGATAAAGCGGGCCTAAGCGACGGATGGTTTTGTTGGTCCAGTCATTAGCCGTATTATAAGCCAGCTGTAAACCGTTGTGTTTGAACCTTTCGAGCTGGCGTTTAAGCGGCGAATGGTAGATGAACTTGTCCATCAGCAGTTGCACGATCAGGGAGATGTCGGCCATGCATTTCAGCGGCCTTGCGTTAAGCAGGCGGAGGGATACCTCTTTATGTTTGAGGGTTTCCTTATCCTCTTCCATGTAAACATGATAAACGGTTTCCAGCACCTCGAACCATTCTTTGTGGTGGATGAGCGAACGGACTTTTTTCGTACCCACACAGATATGGCCTTCAGGTATAATGTCCGGTTTCACTTCTACCCGCCTGACTGGTAAACCCTGATCGAGAATGCCGGGGGTGGATTTGACAATCTCCACCTTACCATGCCTGGCAAACTGTTTCTTGGCATCGGCCCATTCTTCAGGCGTAAAGCCGGGTGCGATCAGCTCAGGAAGGAAAGCCGGTTCGTGCGATTTCTCGCTCTTAGGGCAATAAACTTGTTTGACTAACAGGTGCCGTTCATGACGGACGAGGGCCATCTCTTCCAGTTCCTTGTCCTTTGCAGCGAGTTGCTGAAGCTGTTTATCGATGGTTTGCTGTGCACCGGAAAGCAGGGTATCTTTCATCTCTACCAGTTCCGACAGGTTATGATTGGACTGGTGCAGTAAGGTGATAGTGGTATCCTTTTCAGCCGCTGCCTGTTTGAGCGACCCGATCTCGGTCAGCAAGTCCATCGAGTGGCGTTGCAGGAAATCCACCTGGTTCACCAGCGACCTGTTCTGTTCATTTATACCCGCAGCATAAGCCTTCAGCCCCTGGTTTTCTTCAAGGGTCGTTTTTAACTGTTCATTTAACAGTTTATGCCTTTGGCGTAATGTGGGCTTATTATTCAGGTTCAATTCAAAAAAGCGGATGTCACAAAGCTGTTACTATGCACGCATAGTAAAAAAGATTATTTATCCACTTTTCCACATAAAGCGCTGTTTTTAAGCTGATTTGGCGGTATATACCTTTAGGCCGCTCATGAGTGCCATCATGGTTACCGGGTCAACATCAACGATCTTCTGTTCGTGGTCGATTACCGGGATGGAAAAGAGATCCGTATCAAGGATGTTTTTATGGACATGGACACCGCGGGCGTCCCAGTACAGTATCTTGACCGTGTTGCGTTTTTTGTTGAAGAATATAAACACAATGGGTTCGCCCTTGCCGGGCTTTCCCAGGTGGCGGTAGACCAGGTTGCCCAGGCCCTTTGCGTCATTTCTGAGGTCAATAGGCGTTTTGAATATCCTGTACTTGAGCCTTTCGGGGAATATCAGTATATCGATCATTAGCGTAGGGATTTAAGGAAAGCAGATGAAACTTCTTTGTAGATCTCGATATCGCCGCCGGTGACCCTGGCGAATAAAGGCTGTGATGCTGGTACGGGCGGCTTCTTAGGCAGCGGTTTCGGTATTTCCCTGGCAGCCGGAGGGGTAGCGCCCTCTTTAATATTAAGGGCCGCGAATGGGTTATCACCGTCTGGTTCTTCAGTAAAGTACTGATCAAGCCAAGCTTGCATTTGCGCTTCATCCTGTTCAGCAACCAAACAAAAATCTTTTAACGAGTAGCCGGAGCCAAGATATTCGTCAACAAGTTTGCGGATGTCAGCTTCGGTAAATTGAGTGTTCGTAATCATAATAATAGGTTAAAACACAAAGCTATACATAAAGCAGAGACCTAGGTCGGTCTCAAGAACAGCACCTCCGGGACTTTACAAAAAAAAGACAGGATCAACGGCCTATGGCAACAGGTGGGCAATACCCCGATGGTCGAGGTGCGTTACCGTTACCAGGATAAGCCAGAGCAGGTAATACTGGTCAAGATCGAGCATTCTAACCTGACGGGCAGTATCAAGGACCGCATGGCTTTATACATATTACAGAAAGCGTATGAGTTGGGAACGATCAGGCCCGGTGACAAAATTGTAGAAGCCACGAGTGGCAATACCGGGATCGCTTTTGCTTCCATCGGCAAGATATTAGGCCATCCAGTAACGATCATCATGCCGGATTGGTTAAGCAAAGAGCGCAAAGATATTATCCGGAGTTTAGGTGCCGAAATACAATTAGTGAGCCGGGAGGCGGGTGGTTTTAAAGAATGTATCCGGATTGCTGAAATGATGGCTCATGATGAACGCGTTTTTCTGCCTCGGCAATTTGAAAATAGTTTTAATGCGGAAGCGCATGAAAAAACGACAGGTCGAGAAATCGCTAATCAGTTGTTATTGCTCAACATTAAACACCCTTATGCTTTTATCGCGGGGGTGGGTACAGGCGGAACGATCATGGGTGTGGGTAAGCACTTAAAAAAATTGTTTCCGGATATTAAGTTGCACCCTTTGGAGCCTGCTGAAAGCCCCACCCTTTCTACCGGAAAGAAAAACGGGTACCATCGGATACAGGGTATTTCCGATGAATTTATTCCAGCTATACTTGACTTAAAAAGCCTCGACCCTATTATCCAAATCAATGATGGGGATGCCATTTTAATGGCCCAAAAGATCGGTAAAGATTTGGGGTTGGGCGTAGGTATTTCATCGGGCATAAATTTGTTGGGGGCCATTAAGGTACAGTTGGGAAGCGGTAGTAACCAGCCTGTTATTACGATATGGCCGGATTCAAATTTCAAGTATTTGTCAACCGACCTGATGAGCGAGGAACCTGTTAAACCAGGTTATCTATCGCCGTATATAAAGCTATTGAGTAGTAAGTTGTTAAATAGAATTTAAGAAACTTAGTAATAAGTGAGTCAATAAATAATAGTTAGTTAAAGTATAAAGGCTGCCCCGGTGCGTGGGGCGCCTTTATTTGAAAAGAGATTTCGCTTGTTCTTTATCGTTTTTTCATTACGTAAATGAAAGGTCAGTGAATAGTAAACCTAAAGCGCCGCTCTTAGCGAGAGCGGTCGTTTTTTTGAAAATATAAAATTAAAAGAAGAATGAAAATATAGACAATTCGCAATAAACAAAAATTAATCTCCCGTCACAGGAAAAAATCTGGAAAATTTAAAAAAGGGCATGGGAGCACTAAACGAACCGCTGATGCGCGGGTCGTTGGTGCTGTGCCCGGTTTTTCCAGAGCCGATCCTGTACGGTGCCTTCGGCCCGCGTATGAGTGAAACTAAAACTACCACTTATACACCTATGAAAACATTTACCGAGCGCTTCTACACCGCATTAGAACACCAATTAGCCGAAATTTCTTTAAGCGGTGATCCGCTGATCGAACAATATCGTGCCTCCATTAAGGTCAGTAAAAAAGCCATGAACAAACTGAAGAACTATATGTCCAGCTATGCTTTTGAAAGTGTAGCTGAAGAAGTACACTTCTTTAAAGAGATCAAGCCCAAGTTTTACAGCAAGTACATCTATTTCATCAATGTCCACAATTACCTGCTGCAAAAACCGACCGGCGGGCAAAACATCCAGCAGGATTATATTCAAATGCACCTGGCCGAGATCAAAACCTTTTTTGACCATAACCGGCTGTTCTACGCTTATTATAGGGCCAAAATGACCCAGCTGGATGATATCTACTATACGCGTGGTGGCTTCGATGTGCATGCCGAACTCGAAGACTTTGAAGAAGATGAAAAATATTCCACCAGCCATGATTATAAATTATCGAAGCTGATCGCCAATGAAAAACTCCAGGATTATCTCACTATTGAAATGGCCAAACTCAATGGCGATATCATCTTGCCCGAAGGTCAGAAAATATTCCCTTTTCCGCATCCTAAATGGACGGCCAGCCAGACCGATGCCACTGAACTGCTCTACTCCTTGCAAACTTCCTGCGCGGTCAATAACGGCAATATCGATATCAAGGAACTGGTGGCGATCTGGGAATTCGTTTTCCAAATGGAGATCAATGAGCCTTACCACAAATTGCTCGATATCGTCAAACGTCAAAATGAAATGTTCATTTTCCTGACCCGGATGCGGAAAAGTTTCTGGAACTTCATTAAAGAGAAATTTAAAAAGGGCCTACCACCGGACGAGGAATAAAATAATATTCCAATCTACCCGCGTCCGGATCGATCCAAGTTTCAGGAATAACGACCCCACCCGCTTACAGGTGGGGTAATATTGGACGGCATTCTTTTCACTTTTGTTTTGCCCGGCGGCATGGTGCTGGCGGGTTAAAACAAAAGTATATGCTGAACGCTATTTCCTGGCAGCAATATTTCACTGCCGTCCTTTTGCTCACTGTAGCCTGGTACGCTTATGTCGGCTTGCGTTATTACCAGCCGGAACTACAGGCATTCCTTAAGATCACGCCGCCCGTAAAATCGGTGGTTCCCGACGTCGCTAACGAAAAAATAGTGGTCATGGGCGAAGCCAAACCCGAAGCCGATACCGGCCTATATGCTGCCGAAGAACTCCTATTTGCCGGTGCAGAACCCGACGATATCAGTGACCAAACCTTACCATTAGGCCCGGCCGACGACCTGCTGGCGGAAGCCAAGGTATTGGTGGATGCGTACGGCGAAAATGATAATAAGCACGAGTTCCTTTCCCTCTTTAAACTTTTGCTGGATAAGTATGAAGTGTTTGCCGATGAGATCAGCTTACCCGCTATCATCCATAGCCTTCAGACTTTCGCGTCCGGTAAACTTCCATTTGAAATCCAGGCTGATGAATGGCCTTTAAATTTTGCAGCATGAAAAAGATCAAAGCACTCCTCGCCTTACTGTTTATCGCGACCGTTTCACTGGCGCAGGACGGCAACGCTGGTATCAACGAAGCCACTACCCAGGTCAAAAGCTATTTTTCTACCGGCACCAATTTGATGTATGCCATCGGTGCCATTGTCGGCCTGGTCGGCGCGATCAAGGTCTATAAAAAATGGAATGACGGCGAGCATGATACCGGTAAAGTCGCTTCCAGTTGGTTTGGCTCCTGCATCTTCCTGGTAGTCGTGGCTACCGTACTTAAATCATTCTTTGGGGTATGAGCTACCGGATCAACAAAGGCATTAATCGCCCGATAGAATTTAAGGGGCTGAAAGCGCAGTATATCGGCTATTTGGGCGGCGGGCTAGTTATCCTGCTTGTCCTGTTCGCCATCTTATACCTGATCGGCATGGCTGTTTACCTCTGTATCCTGATCATCGCCAGTTCGGGCAGTTTGCTCTTTTACAAAGTATTCGGGCTTAGCCATAAATACGGTCAGCACGGCCTGATGAAAAGGAGCGCGAAACGCTACCTGCCCACTTATCTGAAATTCAAATCAAGGAAAGTATTCTATGAAAAACGCTGAACAAGTGTTCCCGATTTATAAAACAGAGCATAACGGTATGCTCTCGGTGAGCGGCGAATTGACCATTGGCTACCGGGTAAATTTGCCCGAGTTGTTTACGCTGTCGAATGAAGAATATATTGCTTTTCATCAGACTTGGGTGAAAGCCATCAAGTTATTACCCAAACACAGCATTTTTCATAAACAGGACTGGTTCGCAGAAGATCGATACCAGGCCAAATTCGGCGACCAAACCTTTTTGGGCCATGCTTCCGAACGCTTCTTTAACGAACGGCCCTATCTGGCGCATCATTGCATCCTTTTACTGACGAAACGCCCGGAGCATTATAAACCCGTCACTTCCGCCGCCAGCGGTTTAATGCGCAAACGGATCAGCCCTTTGCAAACCACCTCTAAGGAACTGTTTCGCGATTTCGAGGATAGCTGCGGGCAATTCAAACGGGTGCTGGAAGACAGCAACCTGGTTTCGCTTATTCGGCTTACCGACAACGAGTTGGCCGGTACGATGAGCAAGCCCGGCATACTGGAGCAATATTGTTTTTTACTGAATGAAACCGATCAGCCATGCCTCAAAGATATCCACCTTCATAATGGGCTGATGATCGGAGACAATCATTGCCAGCTATACAGCCTGGCAGATGCCGAAGACCTGCCCGCACTATGCGGGCCCCGCATCACCTATGACCAATACAGTACTGACAAAACCAAATTCAGCACTGGCTTTGCAAGCCCTATCGGTGCTTTATTGAACTGCAACCATATTTATAACCAATACTTGTTCATTGAAGATAGTGCCAAAACCCTTAAAAAACTGGAAGCCAAAAAACTGCGCCTGCAATCACTTTCGGCCTACTCCCGCGAAAATGCAATCGGCCGTGACGCCACACAGGAGTTCCTGAACGAAGCGATCAGCCAGCAACGGCTTCCGGTTAAGGTACACTTTAACATTTTGGCCTGGACAGACGATGTTTCCCAAACCAAAGAACTCAAAAACAAGGTCGGTTCTGCACTCGCCCAAATGGATGCCCAGCCGCGCCAGGAAACCGATGGTGCAGCACAATTGTGGTGGGCCGGCTTGCCGGGTAATAGCGGCAACTTCCCGATGAACGATACCTTTGATACGTTCGCGGAACAGGCTGCTTGCTTCCTCAATTACGAAACCAATTATCGCAGTTCTCTATCGCCTTGCGGTATCCGTTTAGGCGACCGGCTGAGCGGCAAACCCTTGCATGTCGACCTGAGCGACGAACCGATGAAAAATGGCGTAACCACCAACCGCAATAAATTCATTTTGGGCCCATCCGGCTCCGGCAAAAGTTTTTTTACAAATCATTTGCTCCGCTCTTATTTCGAGCAGGGTTCCCATATCGTATTGGTTGACGTCGGCCATAGCTATGCGGGGCTCTGTGAATTTGTGGATGGTTATTATTTCACTTACAGCGAAACCAATCCCATTAGTTTCAACCCATTTTATGTCGGTGCCGGTGATACACTCGACACCGAAAAACGGGAAAGCATCAAGGCCATGATCCTGGCACTCTGGAAAAAAGAAGACGAGGGTGTGCAGCGCAGTGAATACATCGCCATTTCGGATGCGCTGTTTCATTACTACGAAAGTGAACCGGAGTTTGCCTGCTTCAATTCCTTTTATGAATTCCTAAAAGGGCCTTTTTACGATACGATGAAAGCCTCCAAAGTAAAGGACGCGCATTTTGATATTGATAATTTACTGTTTGTGTTAAGGCCCTATTACAAAGGCGGCGAGTACGATTATCTACTTAATGCAACCGAAAATTTGGATCTGTTGCGACGCCGTTTTATCGTTTTCGAACTGGATAATATCAAAGATCATCCGATCCTGTTCCCGGTAGTTACCCTCATCATCATGGAGACTTTTGTTTCTAAAATGCGCAAGCTGCCTAAAGACGTGCGCAAAATGATCCTGATCGAGGAAGCCTGGAAAGCTATCGCCCGTGAAGGCATGGCTGAATACATTAAATATTTATTTAAAACTGTACGTAAGTATTTCGGTGAGGCGATCGTGGTGACCCAGGATATCGAAGATATTATTTCTTCACCTGTGGTTAAACAAGCCATTATCAATAACAGCGATTGTAAGATATTACTCGACCAGCGCAAATACCAGAACGACTTCCCCAAGATACAGCAGCTCTTAGGCATTACCGATAAGGAAACCGCACTCATTATGAGCATGAACCGGGCCAATGATGAACGGTATAAATACAAAGAGGTTTTTATCTCGCTTAACGGCCAACTGTCCAAAGTTTATCGAACTGAAGTGAGCCGCGAAGAATACTGGACCTATACCACCGAATCGGCTGAAAAAGCCAAGGTGCAACAATTCAAACTCAAATATGGCGACATCCGCAAGGCTATCGCCATGATCGTCTTAGCAGAAAGGAACGCAGCATGAAAAAGATTATTCTATTAGCCATCCTGTTTACAGGATGCCACAGCGGCCACGACGGCTTTTATGTCAACCATATCGAGGGTCAATACGCAATCACCGATGATACACTTGAAGTGCGGGATAGCACCATTATCAGCCATTCAGGCTTTCAGAGAATACGCAACGGAAAAATACTGTCGAAAGAATATAAAACAAAGCAAGTTTTTGAACTGCACCCGGTCTTTGAACAGGACCACCTATTATTGAACAACACCACTTACCAAAAGATCAAATGAAAAAGCTATCAATTTCCATCTTGATGGTTTTCGCCGCCAGCTTTGCCCGCGCCCAGTTCGTGGTGGGTACGGTATTGAACGAAACGGTCGGGAAGATCATCCGTGCCATTGACCTGGAGGTCCAAAAAGCGCAGAACCAAACCATCTGGCTACAGAACGCGCAAAAAGCCATCGAGAACCAACTGCACCAATTGCAACTCTCCAATATCGCCGGGATAAGTACCCAGCAGAAAAATCTGTTTACTGAATATTATAATGAATTATCAACGGTTAAAGCAGTCATTACCGACTACGAACAAGTGGTCAATATCATCAGCCGCCAGGAACAATTGGTATCGCTGTATAAAACCTCCTGGGCCGCGACCCAGCAAGACGGACATTTTTCGGTGACTGAACTGCAACAGATCGAACAGGTTTATAGCGGCATCTTGCTGGAAAGCGCCAATAATTTAGATCAGCTCGCCAAAGTCATTAATTCTTTCCAAACCCAAATGACCGACGGACAGCGAATGGAACTCATAGACCGCATTAACAAACAAATTAACGGCAACTACAACGACTTGAAAAAATTCACCAACCAGAATGTCCAGTTGAGCATGGCACGCGCCAGGGACCAGCAGGATATTCAAAGCACCAAAAATCTATATGGCATTCATTAAATATATCCCCTTCCTGTTCGTCGTTAGCGCAGCTAACGCACAAAGTTTCAGTGTAAGCGACCTGTTCGGCCAGGCGAACAAACAAAAGAATTATTACATGCAGCAGATCGCTGCCTACAATGCACTGAAGTCCGAAATAAAAATGGGTTACGGCGTAGTTAAAAACGGACTGAGTGGTATTGCCAATATCAATACTGCCGAATTGAACGCGCATACTGCGTTTTATAATTCACTTAAAACGCCTTCATCAGCCGTCAAAAACAGCACCCAGGTTAAGGACATCTTAAATTACCAGCAATACATCAATACCGCATTCAGCCATTCCTTTAGCGGCCTGACAACAGACGAGACAAATTATGTTACTGCTGTCAAAAACAATGTATTCAATGATTGCAACAAAGATCTGGCCGATCTGCAAAACCTGCTGGCCATCGGTAAACTGCAATTAAGTGATGATGAGCGGCTGAAACGCCTGAACGCTATTCACGCTTCTATGCTGGAAAAATATCAATTCAGCCAAGGCTTTATCAATTCCATCAAGCTGTTGATCACCTCCCGCAGGCAGGAAAACAATGATGCGCAAACGCTAACTAATTTGTATGAAAACCATTAAAATATTCACGGTCTGCTTGCTGCTGAGTTTGGGCGCACGCGCCCAAAGCAGCGACCTGACCCAATTGATCCTGGACATTGAGAAGCTAACTCAACTTAAAGGGATCTTGTCGGATATGAAAACCGGCTATGATATAGTCAACGGCGGCTATAATGAGGTCAAATCCATCCAAAGCGGCAACTTCAATTTACATGCGACTTTCCTGAATAGCCTGAATGCCATCAGCCCGGCAGTCGCCAATTACGGCCGCGTTGCCGATATCATTCTCCAACAAGCTAACCTGGTGACCGAATACAACCGCTATAAACAGGAGTTCAGCCAAAGCGGCAGCTTTAATGCAAGTGAACTTGGCTACATGGCCAAGGTCTATACCACCCTATTACAACAGAGCCTCCAAAATCTCAGCCGCTTAACGGACATCCTGATGGCCGGCAAACTCCGCATGTCCGATGCCGAACGGCTCAAAGCCATTGATAAAATCTATGCGGACAGTTCCGATCAGTATGCTTTCCTCAAAAGTTTCGACCGCCAGGGCGTGATGCTCAGTCTGCAACGCAGCAAGGACCAGAACGACACTCAAACACTAAAAAATTTATATCATTTGCCATGATCCTTCAAGTAACGACCTTATCGACCGACATCGGCGGGCTGCAAGGCACCCTCAACGGTGTATACAACGACATGCTGCCCATGTGCAGCCAGCTCATTGGCGTTGGCCGCGGTATCGCAGGTTTTGGCGCGCTGCTCTATATCAGCACCCGTGTCTGGCGGCAGATCTCCGCCGCAGAAGCCATCGACTTTTACCCGCTCTTGCGGCCCTTTGGCCTCGGCATGGCCATCCTGCTTTTTCCAACCCTGATCGCTGTAATGAACGGCGTATTGAACCCTACTGTAACGGCTACGGGCAGCATGGTGCAAAACTCGGACGCGGCTATCCAAACTTTACTGGCGGCCAAAGAAGCCGCCGTTGAGAAAACCGATGCCTATCAAATGTATGTCGGCACGGACGGTGAGGGAGACCGGGACAAATGGTACAAATACACCCATCCCGATGACCCTAATGACAGCAAGGAAGGCATGTTTTCTTCAGTTGGCAACGATATGAAGTTCGCGATGGCCAAAGCCAGCTACAACTTCCGAAATACCGTCAAACAATGGATGAGTGAAATATTGCAGGTCGTTTATGAAGCCGCGGCTTTATGTATCAACACCATCCGTACTTTTTATTTGATTGTATTAGCCATACTCGGCCCGCTCGTATTAGGCTTGTCCGTATTTGATGGTTTCCAGTTCACGCTGAATACCTGGCTGGCCAAGTATGTCAATGTGTTTTTATGGCTCCCAGTTGCCAATATCTTTGGCGCCATTATCGGAAAAGTGCAGGAAAATATGCTCAAATTGGACATAGCACAGGTGCAAAACGCGGGCGACACCTTTTTCAGTTCGACCGACACGGCTTATCTGATCTTCCTGCTCATTGGCATTGTCGGCTATTTCACCGTACCTGCCGTAGCCGGTTATATCATCAACCCCGGTGGTGGTAATAGCCTGGTTAACAAAATAAGCACACTGGCTTCGAGCGCTGTGTTATCAGCTGGCGGCTCGACAGGCGGGCGTATGGCAGAGGGCGCAAAGAATATCTGGAATATGCCCGGACATATCATGGAAGGCTATAATCATGCAGACAAGTACCAGGAAGAAAAATTGAACGGCAACCCCAAAAAATAAAGACTATGTTCACGCATTTAAAAAATATCGAAACGGCTTTCCAGCATATCAAACGATTCAGCTATTTACTCATTATCGCCTGTACGCTGATCTGCGGCTTTGCCCTCTACAAAAGCTATCAGTTCGCCTCGACAACTAATAATCATGTTTATATCCTCGCTAATGGCAAAGCCCTCGAAGCATTTGCCGCTGACCGCAAGGACAATATCCCGGTCGAGGCCCGCGACCATATCCGCATGTTTCACCACTACTTCTTTACGCTCGACCCCGATGAAAAAGTGATCGATGCCAATATCGGCAAAGCCTTATACTTAGCGGATGAAAGCGCGCGCAACCAGTATAACGGCCTCAAGGAAAAAAGCTACTACAATAATTTGATCTCGGGCAATATCAGCCAGCAGATCCAGGTCGACAGCGTCTGGCTGGATATGAACCAATACCCGTATGCGTTCAAATGCTGGGCCATCCAAAAGCTGACCCGCTCGACCTCTACCGTCAACAAATTATTAATTACCCAAGGCTACTTACGTAACGTCAGCCGCTCGGATAATAATCCGCACGGCTTCCTGATCGAACGTTGGGAAACCCTGGTCAACCGTGATACGACCATTAACCCATGAAAAAACAACATAAAATCTTACTGGCCATCGCAACAGCTTACGCTTCACTGCTTTGCTGGTCACTGAACCATAATAACATTACTATCAAACCCGGCCGGATGCCTGCATACATCGGCCACAATCTACAAGATCATGGAAAAACAACGCAAATTCTACCTCATCCTCCCGCTCCTGGTGATACCCTTCCTCACCATGGCGTTCTGGGCGCTCGGCGGCGGTAAGACATCCGCCACCAAACAACAAATAGCCAAGGGAATCGACACCACGCTACCTGAAGCACAGTTCGCCAAAGCGCCCAAACAGGATAAAATGGCGGTTTATCAAACAGCCCTGCGCGATTCTGCCCAAAGCGGAGTCAGTCCCTCTTTTATTAAGGCCATGGGCCTGAAACGGGACTCTGCTAAGATCAATCAGATTAACGCACCCTCCAGCGCCGACCAGAACGCCGCGCAGATCCAGACGAAACTTGAGCAGCTGAACCGGCAGATCAGCCAACCAGCAGTAACAACGCCCGCCTATACCGCGGACGACCCGAATGCGCAAAGCATCAAAAAATTGCAGCAAATGCAAAAAATGCTGAAAAACACCCAGCAACAGGAAGACCCGCAAATGAAGCAACTGAGCCAGATGCTGACACAGATACAGGCCATTCAAAACCCGTCTTCCGTCAAAAAAGAAAAAAAGCCGGAAGACAACACGCCATTTAAAGCAATACCAGCGATCATCGATGGTAAACAAAAAGTGGTGGACGGAGGTGCGGTACGCCTGAAACTCACCGACTCCGTACAGCTCAAAGACCAGTGGATACCCAAAGGCCAGCAGATTTATGGCGTTTGCTCGGTGACCAATCAACGGCTCTTGCTAACTATTCAAAACATACGGTTAGGGCAACAGATTATCCCGGTCAGCCTGACCGTATTTAGCCTGGACGGAATGCCCGGCATCCCGGCTCCCGAAGCGGAGATCGGCGGCGCAGCCAGTAACGGTGCCAGCGACGCGGTGCAAAGTATGCAATTCCTCAGCATGGACCAAAGCCTCGGTGCACAAGCCGCTGCCGGTGGCGTGAACGCCGCCAAAGGGCTTTTCAGCAAGAAAGTAAAAAAAATCAAAGTGAAACTGAGCGACCAGTACCCGGTACTCTTAAAGATCAATAAATAAATAGCCATGGATGACGAACTGAACATCGACCCGCGGGAAACGGATTATTTAGACCATATAGATATGAATCAGGCAATCAACTTTTATGAACTCAGAACCCAACTGGCGGATCTCGGCTTCAACGAAGACGCATTGCTTGACCAATTGCGTCGCATGGTCGCCGGTGACCAATTATTACACGACATCGATACCACCGTTATTCAGGGGCAGGATAAAGTCTATTTCGGCCTTTCCTATGAAAAGCCGACGGCTACCAGCTTTATTGCATCGACGCGTTTATGGATAAACCGCATATCCCGAACAACCAGGTTATGCAATATTTCAAGCCCGATGTACCGGTGAGTACTGCTGCTGAACTACTCCGCCTGAGCCTGTTCGTCAACAACAAACACGACCCATTTATGCCATTGGACCATCAAGAGGCTCAAGCATATATCCATTCACTAAAAACAAATCAGATTATGAACGATCAAAATTTAAGTTACCTGCAAAAACAATTGCTAAACCTGGGGTTTGGCGAAAAACTCAATGAAGAACTGGAAAAAAACATCAAATCCGAAAAGAAGGAATTT
>Ga0206890_1158_pt1 | contig 20658 bp, 7 predicted proteins | sample Alteio_BWOrgHeat_58_FD_152960 | JGI IMG/M metagenome (GOLD analysis project Ga0206890, IMG submission 152960) | Enriched cells from forest soil in Barre Woods Harvard Forest LTER site, Petersham, Massachusetts, United States - Alteio_BWOrgHeat_Nextera6 ... | reverse complement strand
TATTAAAGTATTAAAGGGCTCGTTCAGGGTCGGGCGATTAGCATCCGTTCCGCGTAAAGTACTGGTCGTATTGCAATTCACTGTATCGGTTACGCTTATCATCGGCACCATCGTCGTTTTCCGGCAGATCCAATTCGCTAAAAATCGTCCTGTGGGCTATAGCCGCGATGGGCTGGTTTATATACCTATGGTTACCGATGATATTCACAAACACTTTGATGCCGTTAAGTCCGATCTGTTTAAAACAGGCAGTGTAGTATCCATAGCAGAGGCTGGCTCGGCGCCAACAGGCAATGCCGGAAGCACAAGCGCTGTGGAGTGGGAAGGTAAGGACCCTAACCTGAGCGTGGATTTCCCACAAAACAATGTTTCCTACGATTATGGAAAAACAATAGGCTGGCAATTTGCTGAAGGGCGTGATTTTTCAAGGACATTCCTATCAGATTCAGCTGCGGTGATCCTTAACGAAACCGCCATACACTTTATGGGGCTAAAAAACCCGGTTGATGCCAATATTAAATATTACGGACATTCCTTTAAAGTGATCGGGATTACTAAAGATATGGTATCAGAATCTCCTTATGAGCAAGTGCGGCCAACCATTTATTTCCTTTCTAAAGACCCAAGCAGCGTGATACTCCTGAAAATCAATCCAAGAATGAGCGCCAGTGAGGCATTAGATAAAATTGGACCAGTGTTTAAGGCATACAACCCGGCACAACCATTTGAATATCAGTTTGTAGACCAGGAATACGCCAAAAAATTCGGCAATGAGGAACGCGTGGGCAAACTGGCAAGCTCGTTTGCCGGGCTGGCGATCTTTATCAGCTGCCTGGGCCTGTTTGGCATGGCCTCCTTTATGGCCGAGCAGCGTATCAAGGAGATCGGGGTTCGCAAAGTATTGGGTGCATCGGTATTCAACCTTTGGAGCATGCTTTCAAAAGATTTTGTGTTACTGGTAATTATTTCCCTGGTGCTGGCTACTCCGGTAGCCTGGTATTTTATGCACAACTGGCTGCAAAATTACCGGTACCACGCCGACACGGCCTGGTGGATATTCGCTGTAACCGCGGTGGGCGCCATGGCGATCACCTTGCTTACCGTAAGCTACCAAAGTATAAAGGCAGCTTTGATGAACCCGGTGAAGAGTTTAAAGACGGAGTAAGTTAGAGATTAGTTAATTAGAGATTAGGGTTTTATATAAACACATTTAAAATCCCTCCCCTTTGGGGGAGGCTAGGAGGGGTCCATGTTCAAAAACAATTTAAAGATCGCATGGCGCAGTTTCCTTCGGGACCGCCAGTTTGCAGTGCTCAACCTGTTAGGACTTGCCACAGGGATCGCCTGTACACTACTCATCTATTTATGGGTAAATGATGAATTAAGTTTTGATAAATTCTTTGCCAACAGCGGTCAGATATATCAGCTGATGGAGGTACGAAAATTGCCAGGCCAAACTACCCTTACAGATGAATCGTCGGGTCTTTTAAACGAGGTAGTAGCATTAAAAGCACCCGAGGTCAAATACGCAACTGCTCTCGCGCCGCCTGATTGGTTCCCTAAATCCACCCTTTCCACAGGCGATAACAACATTAAGGCCAACGGCCAATATGCCGGGAAGGACTATTTCAATATTTTTTCATACAAACTGGTTGATGGTAACAGGGACAAGATTTTAGCTGATAAAAGTTCTATCGTTATATCCGATGAACTAGCTATGAAGCTTTTCGGTACTACCCAAAATCTCATAGGCAAGGTGATCCACTTCCAGCACCAAAAGGATTTTTTTGTATCGGGAGTTTTTGAAAAAACACCTTACCACTCCTCACAGCAATTTGATTTCGTATTGTCATTCGAATACCTGAAAGATACACAGCCCTGGGTTAAAAGCTGGAATAATCAGGGGCCGCACAATTTTGTTTTACTGCAAAAGGGCACCGATATCAACGCCTTTAATAAAAAGATATCCAATACGGTCATCCAAAACACCAACAATGATACTACACGTAAGGTTACCTCTATTAAGTTCACCGACAGCTACCTGCATTATACCTTTAGCCACGGCACTATAATTGGCGACAAATCAATATATGTAAGGTTATTCAGCTTCATCGCAGCCTTCATCCTGCTCATCGCCTGCATCAATTTCATGAACCTGTCGACAGCCAAAGCCTCACGGCGCATGAAGGAAGTGGGCATCAAAAAAGTGATCGGCGCTGAGCGCAGCCAGCTCATTGTGCAGTTTCTTTCCGAATCGATGTTTATGACCATGCTGGCTATGCTGATCGCGCTTGCTATCACCTGGTTACTATTGCCGCAATTTAACAATATAACGGGTAAGCATTTATCACTCGATTTCAATCTGCAGCTTATATTGGCGCTTATTGGCATCAGTTTATTTACCGGATTGGTTTCCGGCAGTTATCCCGCTTTGTACCTGTCCAAATTCAACCCGCTGGCTATACTGAAGAGCAAGGTAAGCACTTCCTTTGCGGCAGTAGTTTCGCGCAAAGGGCTGGTCATATTCCAGTTCACATTGTCGGTCATCCTCATTGTATCGGTATTAGTTATTTACCGGCAGATACAATTTATCCAGTCAACCAATCCTGGTTATAATAAGGATAATATCGTCCGGTTTGATTCCGAAGGGAAAATCTCGAACAATGAGGAATCATTTATTAATCGTCTGAAAGCAATCCCAGGAGTTATAAATGCCAGCTTCACCCTGAACCAGATCGTGGGCCGCAATTACGCAACAAATGGTGTCGTTTGGCCCGGTAAAAACCCCAAGAACGATATTTACTTTGAAGGCTTTCTATCGGGCTACGACTTTTTCGAAACCATGGACATGCACATAGCCCAGGGCCGCGATTTTTCAAGAAGTCATGGCGGCGACGACTCTACTGTTATGCTGAACGAGGCAGCAGTAAGAACCATGGGCCTTAAGGATCCCGTTGGCAAAAATATCAGGCTTTACGGCAGTAATGCGCTGATCATTGGCGTAGTAAAAGATTTTCATTTCGAATCACTGCACGAAGCAGTTAAGCCTGCATTTTTCCAGCTGCTGCATTCAAATACCAACCCATGGAACAAGATCATAATAAAGATCAAAGGCGGCGACCAGAAACAAACCATCAGCCAGATACAGAAGCTTTATGAAGAAGTTAATCCCGGCTTCCCGTTCAGTTTTAACTTTTTGGATGAAGCTTACCAAAAACAATATGAAACCGAAGTACGCGTAAGTGTGCTGTCGCGATATTTCTCAGGCCTCGCTATCCTTATTTCATGTTTAGGCTTATTCGGATTGGCAGCCTTCACCGCTCAAAAACGCCAAAAGGAAATTAGCGTACGCAAGGTGGTCGGTGCATCCGTAACCAGCATCACGCTGATGTTGTCAAAAGACTTTATAAAGCTGATTCTGATATCGTTGCTCATCGCATTCCCGGTTTCATGGTATATCATGAGCAACTGGCTGCAGAGTTTTGCCTATCGCATCAATATCGGTACAGGCGTATTCCTGGCAGCAGGGGCATCTACCATAATTATTACTATTATCACCATTAGTTACCAGAGCATCAAAGCAGCCCTGGCCAACCCGGTGAATAGTTTAAGGAGTGGGGATTAGGGGTAAAGATTAGTTAATCCCGAAAGCTATCGGGAGAGATTAGCTGGCAGGCATAAAAGTCAGCGAAATCATTTAATCAAAAAAATCAACGGTTCAGGATTTAGAGTTTAGAAATTAGAATTTAAGTAAGATGATTAAGAATTTTTTAAGGGTCTCCATCCGCAATCTTTGGCGTAACAAAAGTTTTTCGGCAATTAATATCATCGGATTGGCTATAGGTATGGCTGCAGCTATGCTCATTTTGCTGTGGGTGCAAAATGAGATAAGTTATGACCGCTTTTACGATAAAACCGACCGGATAAGTCTTTTGTATAACCGGGATAAGGACAATGGCAAAATAGATGTGTGGAGCAATACCACCGCGTTGCTGGCGCCTGCTCTTAAAAAGGATTATCCCGAAGTTGAAGATGCAGCAAGGTTCAGAACTGTTTTTTTCCTGGTAACTACCGGCGAAAAGCATCTAAACGTTGAAGGCTCCTTTGCCGATTCAAGCTTCCTTTCCGTTTTAAACTTTCCCTTATTGCAGGGCAACGCGAAGACAGCTCTGAATGATAACCACGATATCGTTATTACTGAAAATCTGGCGACACAGCTATTTGGCAAAGCCGATGCAATGGGCAAAACCGTCCGTATTGACAGCGTTGATAACTTTACGGTTACCGGGGTGCTTAAGAATCTGCCGGGCAATACCGAGTTTACCTACCAATACATTTTACCGTGGACCTATATCACCAAATTGGGCTGGGATAAAAACCAAACCTGGAGTTCAACCAATGCAAACACTTATGTGTTGCTAAAGAACGGAGCATCGCGCATCGCATTTGACGAAAAGATAAAAAACATCGTAAAAAATCATGTAAGGGAGGGCGATGGCTCCACAAGAGAAGTATTTACCCAGCCATTAAACAGGATGCACCTCTATTCAACATCCGAAAATGGGAAGCTGGTAAGTGGGCGCATAGAAACAGTAAAATTATTTACCGCCATAGCCATTGTTATTTTACTTATCGCCTGCATCAACTTTATGAATTTGAGCACCGCCCGTAGCGAAAAGCGCGCTAAGGAAGTCGGTATCCGGAAAGTTGTGGGTGCCCGTAAAGTCTCGCTCGTTATCCAGTTTATTGGTGAAAGTACTTTAATTGCATTAATTGCCTTTGCAATCGCCGTATGCCTGGTACAGTTAAGTTTGGGAACCTTTAATACTATAATTGGTGCTCCGCTATTTATTGATTTTACCAACCCTTACTGGTGGATGTTTGCCCCGGCATTTATCTTATTTACAGGTATAACTGCAGGCAGTTACCCGGCATTTTATCTTTCATCTTCACGGCCTGTAGAGGTATTAAAGGGTAAATTTAAAAACGTAAATACGCTTATAAAACCACGCAAAATATTGGTGATACTGCAGTTCACCTTCGCTGTTGTGCTGATTATTTGCACCATCATAGTTAAACGCCAGTTACAATTTGCTAACGACAGGGACACCGGCTACAATAAAGGCAACCTGGTTTACAGTTTCTCACAGGGCGATGTGATCAAAAACTACAAGCTCATCAAACAGGAACTGCTAAGCAGTGGGGCAGCGGTAGCGGTTACCAAAACATTTTCACCTATAACACGGGTTTGGGGCACCACCACTGGTTTATCCTGGCAGAGAAGTACCGAAGCAGATAAGAAGATCAATTTTTTACAGTTTGAGGCTGATGACGATTTTGTAAAAACAGCAGGGGCCAAATTGCTGCAGGGAAGAGACATCGATATGAACTCCTATCCTACTGATAGCACTGCCCTCATCTTAAATGAGGCCGCAGTAAAGGCCATGCATCTGCAGGACCCTATCGGTAAAATAGTAAAAAATGAAAGAGGCATAAACTGCCACGTAATCGGTGTATTAAAGGACTTTATTATCGAATCGCCTTATGACGAAGTTAAACCGATGGTGATACAGGGGCTGTCAACCGGCTACCCTGTTGTGCATTACAGGCTTAACCCCGCCAATTCAACAGCAGTCGATCTTGCCAAAGCTGAAAAGATATTCAAGAAATACAACGCTCAATACCCTTTCGAGTATGTTTTTGCGGATGAGGCATATGCACGAAAATTTAGGGAAGAACGGCAGGACGGCATATTGGCCGCGCTATTTGCCGGGCTCACCATTTTTATCTCATGCCTCGGCCTGTTTGGGCTCGCCACCTATATGGCCGAAAGCCGCACAAAGGAGATTGGTATCCGGAAAGTGTTAGGTGCAAGTGTGAGCAGCATAACAACGTTACTATCTGTCGACTTTATAAAGCTGGTTTTACTGTCGGTCACTATTGCATCGCCAATTGCCTGGTGGGCCATGAATAAATGGCTGCAAGGCTACACTTACCGCATACAAATTGAGTGGTGGGTATTTGTATTGGCTGGTTTTACTGCCGTGATAATTGCCTTACTTACAGTGAGCTTTCAATCAATAAGGGCCGCATTAATGAAACCCGTAAAAAGTTTGAAAACGGAGTGAGTTGGAGATCAGTTAATTGGAGATTAGAGATTAGTTGTCTTGCTTTATAGAATTTAGGATTTAAACATCATGTTCAAAAATTATTTCACTATCAGCTTGCGTAACCTTTCAAAAAGGAAAGGCTACACCGTGCTCAATATCCTTGGGTTAACTATCGGCATTGCATGTTGCCTGTTAATTTTTCAATATGTATCATATGAGCGCAGTTATGATACCTTCCAGAAAAATTCATCACAGATCGTGCGCATACGGCTCGATGAGTACAAACAGGGGAAATTGCAGTGGCAGTCAGCCACCTCCTACCCTGCCTTCGGGCCGCTGATGAAAAAGGATTATCCTGAAGTGCAAAACTATTGCAGGCTGATAGACGATGAACTTTTGCTGAGCAACGATGCTAAAAACGTAAAATTTGCTGAGAAGAAGGGCTATTATGCTGACCCGTCTTCTGTGAACATGCTCGGGGTACAGCTAACCAGGGGCAGCGCTTCAACCGCTTTGGATGCTCCCGATAAAATGATCATCTCAGAAAGCATGGCGAAGAAATACTTCGGTACAGATGATGTAGTTGGCAAAACCCTGATCGCCCGCAACCAAAACCCTTTTGAAACTTTTCAAATAACCGGTGTATTTAAAGACTATCCGTCTAACTCGCATCTCATTATCGATTACCTGGTTTCGTACGAAACACTCCGAAAAGTGCTAAAGGCTAACGGTGATACGGAGGACAGCGCAAACACCGCTATCGGCTGGTATGACTTTTATGTGTACCTGCAACTAAGCCCGGGTACCGATCTGCAAAAATTCCAGGCCAAAATGCCCGCCTTTGCTGAAAAATATATCAATAACCGTAAAGGAAACAAAGCGAACAATGTAAAAAATGAGTTATTCATTATCCCGCTGAGCGATATCTATCTGTACTCCAACTACAACCAGGAAGCCGAGGTAAATGGTGACGGCAGCTCAGTTAATTTCATGTTCCTCATCGCCTTTGTCATCATGGGCATCGCCTGGATCAATTATATTAACCTGTCCACCGCCCGCTCGGTTGAACGTGCAAAGGAAGTGGGTGTACGTAAAGTATTAGGTGCAGCCAAAATACAATTGATAAGGCAGTTCATGCTCGAAAATGCTTTGCTCAATCTCACAGCTATTATCCTCGCCGCATTTGCTGTATACGCATTAACCCCTGCTTTTAACCACCTGATGGGCGAGCAGGCTGCAAAGGGTTTTTCGATGTCGGCCAAATACTGGCTCCTATTTTCGGGGATCTTTATCTCAGGCACATTGCTTTCGGGGCTGTATCCTGCATTTGTGCTATCAGGTTATCAGCCGGTGGCCGTTTTAAAGGGAGCTTTCAAAAATACATCGGGTGGTTTGATGTTACGCAAGGGGCTTATTGTTTTACAGTTCGGTATTTCAGTAGTGCTCATCGCCGGAACTATTATTGTGTTCCAGCAGGTCACCTTCATGCGCAACCAGAAACTGGGCGTCAATATCAACCAAACACTCGTGCTTGATGGCGTGCAATCCGTTACCGATTCGGTATACCAGGATGTGCTGCAGCCTTTCAAAACAGATTTGCTTAGAAATGCCGGCATCAAAGGTATGACCGTTTCCACCAGCGTAATGGGCAAGGAGATATACTGGACCAATGGCTTCCAAAGCATCGACCATAAGGAGTTGGGCGGGTCAACCGTATACCGTATCGGGGTCGATCATGATTTCATTCCCCAATTCGAGTTAAAAATGCTAGCCGGAAGGAATTTTTCAAAAGACTTTAAGAGCGACAGTAAAGCTGCTATAATAAACGACCGGGCAATTGCTCAATTTGGGTTCAAAGACCCACAGGATGCGATCGGCAAAAAAATATCATCCCGCGATACCTTCACCGTGATAGGTGTGGTGCAAAGCTTTCATCACATGGGCCTGCAAAAACCCATTGACCCCCAACTGATAACATTAGTACCTAATGCGCGGCGGGCTTATTCAATCAAATTGCAAACCAATGACCTGCAGGGCACCCTGGCCAATGTAAAAGCGCTATGGACCAAATATTTCCCTAATGACCCTTTCAATTATTATTTCCTGGATGACAGTTTCAATAGCCAATACCAAAGTGATCAGCGCTTTGGCGAGATGTTTACCTTGTTTGCATTTCTGGCCATACTGATCGCTTGTTTTGGGTTGATCGGCTTATCAGCCTATAATATTTTACAACGCACAAAAGAAGTCGGCATCCGCAAGATACTTGGTGCTTCTATTAAAAATGTAGTGTTCATCCTGTCAAAGGATTTCCTGGTGCTTGTAATTATATCTTTTGTTATTGCTGCACCTGTTTCGTGGCTGGTAATGCACCATTGGCTGCAGGATTTTGCCTACCGCATCACCATTAGCTGGTGGGTATTCGGCGTAGCGGGTCTGTTGGCAGTAGCAATAGCATTAAGTACAATAGGTTACCAGGCCATAAAGGCTGCCCTGGTAAACCCTGTCAAAAGTTTGAGGAGCGAGTGATCAGCAGGCAGTTGGCAGTTAGTAGTTTTTTAGAGTTTAGGATTTAGAAATTAGAGTTTAAAGAAATGATCAGGAACTATTTAAAAATCGCGTGGCGAAACTTGTTAAAAAACAAGGCGCATACTTTTATTAATGTTACCGGGCTTTCGGTAGGCATGGCGGTGGCTATACTTATAGGCCTTTGGATATGGGATGAAGTATCATACAATAAAAATTTCCAAAACTATGACCGTATTGTGCAGGTAATGCAGCACCAAACTTTTAATGGAGAAATTGGCACACAAACAAGCATTCCAATACCCCTCGGCACAAAGTTACGGGAGGATTTTAAGGGCGATTTTAAATACGCTGTATTATCAAGCTTTACACGTAACCACATCCTTGCATACAAGGATAAAAGCTTAAACCAGTTCGGAAATTTTATGCAGCCTGAGGCGCCTGATATGCTCTCCCTGAAAATGCTGAGGGGCAGCCGGGCAGGGTTAACGGATATGTCGTCCATTATTATTTCGGCAAGATTGGCAAAGGCTGTCTTTGGCGATGCCGATCCGATGAACCAGGTGATCAAGATCGATAACAAGTATAATGTTAAGGTCACTGGTGTTTATGAAAACCTGCCGCACAATTGCGCCTTTAATGATTTGAACTTTATAGCACCATGGGATCTGTATTTGACCACAAGCCCATATTTAAAACAGGCACAGAATTTTTGGGGGAACAATGCATGGCAGATCATTGCGCAATTGAACCCTGATGCTAATATTAACCAGGTTTCTGCCCGTATCAAAAACCTCAAAATGATCGGTCTCGCCCAAAATAATGATAAAGTAGGGCTCACTTTTAAAGCCGCTTTATTTGTGTACCCCATGAGCAAATGGCACTTATATTCCGAATTTAAAAATGGAGTAAACACAGGCGGCAAGATCGAATTTGTATGGATGTTCGGCATCATAGGTGTTTTTGTATTGCTGCTGGCTTGCATCAATTTTATGAACCTGAGCACTGCCCGGTCTGAGAAACGGGCCAAGGAAGTGGGCATCCGCAAAACCCTGGGTTCGCTGCGCAAACAGCTCATCAGCCAGTTTTTTAGCGAGTCATTGTTAGTTGCCTCATTTGCTTTCTTGTTCTCACTGCTCCTCGTTCAATTGATATTGCCCTGGTTTAACCAAGTGGCAGATAAGGAGGTCGCCGTGTTATGGACAAACCCCATATTCTGGATCATCGGGCTTGGTTTTAGTTTGATCACCGGGATAATTGCAGGCAGTTATCCGGCTTTTTACCTGTCGTCATTTCAACCTGTTAAAGTACTTAAGGGTACTTTCCGCGCGGGTCGTTTAGCCTCTTTGCCCCGCAAGGTATTGGTGGTGCTGCAATTTGCGGTATCGGTAATACTCATTATTGGTACCATCGTGGTTTTCAGGCAGGTACAGTTTACTAAGAACAGGCCCGTGGGCTATAGTCGCGATGGATTAATACAGGCATACTTACAAACGCCGGATATCCACAACCATTTTAGCGCAGTCAGAGCCGATTTGCTAAGATCTGGAGCAATAGCTGAAATGGCTGAGTCGGGCAGTCCTGTAACTGATTTATGGTCTGATAACAGCGGCCTCACCTGGCGGGGCAAGGACCCTAAACTGCAGGATGATTTTGGAACCATCGATGTAACACCCGAATTTGGAAAAACAGTGGGTTGGAAAGTAACCGAAGGCCGCGATCTTTCGAGAGGTTTCCTGAGTGATTCGTCAGCCATGGTAGTGAATGAATCGGCTGTAAAGTTCATGAATTTAAAAAACCCTGTCGGAGAGATCATTAAGTGGCACATGGCGGATTATAAGGTGATCGGGGTGGTTAAGGATATGGTAATGACCTCACCTTACGAACCTGTTCAGCCTACCCTGTTTTATTTTATGAGAGGACAGGGAAGCGTTGCTGACATCAGGATCAACTCCAAAATGAGCACACACGAGGCGTTGGGTAAAATAGAAGCCATATTTAAACAATATGCTCCCGGAGCTCCCTTTAATTATGATTTTACAGATACCGAGTACGCCAAGAAATTTGCTGACGAGGAACGTGTAGGCAAACTGGCCGGCTTCTTCACCATCCTGGCCATCTTTATTAGTTGCATGGGTTTATTCGGCATGGCATCCTTCATGGCCGAGCAGCGTGTTAAGGAAATTGGCGTTCGCAAAGTACTTGGCGCATCAGTTTTTGGCCTCTGGAAATTAATGTCGACAGAATTTGTTGCCCTGGTTTGCATCTCGGTAATATTGGCCATACCGGTTGCTTTCTATTTTATGCAGGGCTGGCTCAAGAATTACGCCTACCGCGCTGAGCTGTCGTGGTGGATATTTGCGACAACAGCATTGGGCGCTATCGTGATCACATTACTCACCGTAAGCTATCAAAGCATAAAAGCAGCAATGGCAAACCCGGTGAAGAGCCTTCGCTCAGAGTGAGCTATGGCTCTCGAAGAGAGTTTGAGGAGTGAGTAATCAGTTGGCAGTCTTTTAAGTTTAGAAATTAAGATTTAGAGTTTAAAATAATGATAAAGAACTATTTAAAAATCGCATGGCGCAACCTGTTAAAAAACAAGGCGCATACATTTATTAATGTTACCGGGCTTTCTGTTGGCATGGCTGTGGCTATATTAATCGGCTTGTGGATATGGGACGAATTATCCTACGATAAGTATTTTCAAAACTATCCTCGCCTGGTGCAGGTAATGCAGCATCAAACCTTCAACGGCGAGCGTGGGACCCAAAGTTCGATACCACTGCCGCTTGGGCCAAAATTACGTTCAGACTATACAGGCCCAAACAAGGACTTCAAGTACGTTGTAAATTCTACCTGGACACAGGGGCACATTATTGCCTACAAAGAGAAAAAGTTAAATCGCGACGGCAATTACATGCAGCCCGAGGGAACAGAAATGTTGTCTTTAAAAATGCTGAAAGGTACACGCGATGGATTAAAAGATCCTTCATCGATACTATTGTCAGCCAAGCTTGCCAAAGCTCTTTTTGATGATGCGGATCCTATGGGTCAAACTGTAAAGATCGATAATAAAACACTGGTAAAAGTGACAGGCGTATTTGAAGATTTTCCGCATAACACTTCATTTAATGATATGACCCTCATCCTTCCATGGGATTTGTATCTTTCTACCAATCCGTGGACCAAACGGAATATGGCTGAATGGGGCAACAACTCATGGCAGATATTTGCCCAGTTGAATCCCAATGCCAATATCGACCAGGTTTCGGCACATATTAAGGACTTGAAATTAAACGCGCTCACTGCAGTAAATGACAAACTCAGCCTCAGCTTTAAACCAGCGCTCTTTGTACACCCGATGACCAAATGGCATCTGTATTCCGAATTTAAAGAAGGGGTGATCGTAGGTGGGAATATAGAGTTTGTGTGGATGTTTGGTATCATTGGTACTTTTGTACTACTTCTGGCCTGTATCAACTTCATGAATCTGAGCACTGCACGCTCGGAGAAAAGGGCCAAGGAAGTTGGTATCCGTAAAACATTAGGCTCATTACGCGAGCAGCTGATTACACAATTTTTCAGCGAATCGTTGCTGGTGTCCGTCTTTGCCTTTGTATTCTCCATTATTCTGGTGCAACTGGCACTTCCATGGTTCAACCAGGTTGCCGATAAACAGATGACCATCCTATGGACGAGCCCGGCATTCTGGATCATCGGTTTGGTATTTAGTGCACTTACCGGCATAATTGCAGGCAGCTACCCCGCATTTTACCTGTCATCATTTCAACCGGTCAAAGTGCTAAAAGGAACATTTCGTGCAGGTCGCTTAGCCTCTTTGCCGCGTAAAATACTGGTTGTGCTGCAATTCACTGTTTCAGCTACGCTGATCATCGGCACTATAGTTGTTTTTATACAAGTTCAGCACACAAAAAACCGCCCGGTTGGCTATAGTCGCGCCGGGATGATACAGGTGTATCATCAAACATCAGACATCCACAATCACTTTGAAGCAGTAAAATATGACCTGGTGAAATCGGGTGCAATAACTTCCATGGCCGAATCGAGCAGCCCGATAACTGAGATATGGTCTGATCAGGACGGTTTCTCGTGGGAAGGTATGCCTCCGGGCCTCCAGCCTGACATGAATGTGGTTGGGGTTACATCTGATTTCGGCAAAACCGTTAGCTGGCGGATCAAAAGCGGTCGCGACTTTTCCAAAGCATTTGTGAGCGACTCATCGGGCCTGGTGATAAACGAAGCTGCAGTGAAATTTATGGGCCTGAAAGATCCTATCGGCAAACCTATCAAGTGGAACGGCGGTAATTACAGGATCATTGGCGTAGTAAATGATATGGTAATGCAATCGCCTTACGAGCCTATCAGGCCGACTGTGTTTTGGCAATTAAAATATGAGGGCAGTCTCACCAATGTAAGGCTTAACCCACGCATGAGTACCACTGATGCGCTAAAAAAGGTAGAAGATGTTTTCAAGCAATACGACCCGGGAAGCCCCTTCAATTATAAATTTACCGATACCGAATATGCCCAAAAGTTTGCCGACGAAGAGCGTACCGGTAAGCTTGCAGGTGCTTTTACCTTCCTGGCTATCTTTATCAGTTGTATGGGCCTGTTCGGTATGGCGTCCTTTATGGCCGAGCAGCGTATTAAAGAAATTGGTGTACGAAAAGTATTGGGGGCATCGGTGTTTGGCTTGTGGAAATTAATGTCTAAGGAATTTGTAATCCTGGTATTCATTTCCTTACTCATTGCTACACCTGTTGCATATTATTTCATGTCGGGCTGGCTGCTAAGGTATAAATACCATGCCGACCTTTCGTGGTGGATATTCGGGTTGACAGCTTTGGGAGCAATGGCTATCACTTTGCTAACCGTAAGTTATCAAAGCATTAAAGCCGCATTGGCAAACCCGGTGAAGAGTTTGCGGAGCGAATAGTTAGTGGGCAGTTAACGGTGGCAGTTGGCAGTTTTTACAAAATTTAGAGTTTAGAAATTAGAATTTTAAAATAACAACCATGATCAGGAACTATTTAAAGATCGCCCTGCGACAATTGCGCAAACAAAAGTTGTATGCTGCCATCAAGATCGGTGGCTTTGCCATGGGTATAGCCGCTTGTTTGTTAATAGGCTTATATATCCGCAATGAAACCAGTTATGACCGCTCCTATCCTGATGTCGGCCGTATTTACAGGGTCATTGGCTATTATAATAGTGATGGAAAGGTAGAAAAGGGAACGGATTGGCCTGCGCCAATGGGCAAAGCACTGAAAGCCGACTTCCCCGAAGTAGAAATATCTGGCCGACTGATGCCTAACTCTTTATTTGACAAAGCAGGCAGCAACGAACTGCGCCGCGCTGATAAGATGCAAAATACCTATGAGGAAGGGTTTACCTATGCCGACCAGGAAATGCTTGACATCTTAAAATTACCGATGGTTTACGGCAAACGCGAAATCGCCCTTAAAGAGCCGCGGACTATGGTAATATCTAAACGGAAGGCTGATAAATATTTCCCCGGCGAAAACCCCGTGGGAAAAGTAATATTCCTGAATAATGATAAACAACACCCTTACAGCATAGGCGGGGTAATGCAGGATATTCCTGAAACTTCTCATCTCCATAACTTTGATTTCCTTTTAACTTTAAAAGGCGTCGAATTTTACCCGGGAGAACAAAACAATTGGGATGCCAGTAATTATCCTGATTACATCTTGCTGCGGCCTGGAACAAACATTGCCCAGTTTGAAAAAAAGATGACCAACGACATCATTAAGAATTACTATTTGCCGGTGATGCTTAAGGATGGGATCAAAGACGCGGAAAAACAGGTAGCAAAATTAAGCCTGAGATTACAAGCCGTTCCGGATATTAATTTATACTCATACGATATCTATGATGAAACGCCACATGGTGATATTAGGTTTATTTGGTTGTTCGGCGCCGTGGCAGGCTTTATTCTGATCATTGCCTGCATCAATTTTATCAATCTTTCAACCGCTAAATCAGCCAACCGTGCCAAAGAAGTGGGATTAAGAAAAGTAGTAGGCTCATTGCGCAGCAGCCTCATCAACCAATTTTTAACAGAGTCTTTAATTTACAGCTTCTTTTCTTTTGGCCTGGGGATTATCCTGGCACAGCTGATATTACCCTATTTCAACACGCTTGCGTCCAAACAATTAACAATGCCATGGAACGAATGGTGGTTGATCCCGACTCTGGCGCTATCTGCATTTATCGTAGGGATCGTTGCAGGCATATACCCTGCTTTCTATCTTTCAGGCTTTAAGCCGGTGCAAGTTCTAAAAGGCAGCATAAGCTCAGGAAGTAAAAGTTCCATACTGAGGAATATCCTGGTTGTTTTCCAGTTTACCACTTCCATTATATTGATCATCAGCACCTTTGTGATCTATAACCAAATGCATTATATCCTTAACAAGAAAATAGGGTTTGATAAGGATCAGGTAATGCTGATACAGGGGACTAATACCCTGGGTGATAATAAAATAAAAAACCTTAAAACCGAGCTGGCAAAGCTGTCTGCTGTAAAAAGCGTATCCATTAGTGATTATTTACCGATAAACGGCGCCAAAAGAAACGGCAACACTTTTCATAACCCCGGGAAGGAAAAAACGGAAGAAGGTGTTGGCGGCCAATTCTGGCAGATTGATGATACCTACCTGAAAACATTGGGTATGAAGCTAATCGCCGGCAGAAACTTCTCATATAACGTTGCTTCTGATTCGGCCGCCGTAATCATTAATCAAACCCTGGCAAAAAGGCTCAACCTGAAGTATCCTGTAGGTAAGCAAATAAGCAATGGCGGGGGCACCTTCAGGGTGATAGGTGTTGTGGATGATTTCAATTTCGACTCCATGCGGGGTGCTATTGATCCATTGGTGCTGCATTTTGGCCTTAGCCCTTCTATTGTATCTGTTAAAGTGAGTAGTAAGGATATGAAGAGCGCTATTGAAAATATCAGCGCCCTTTGGAGGCAATACTCTCCCGATCAGCCCATCCGCTATACTTTCCTTGATGAACAATTTGCCAACATGTATGCCGATGTGCAGCGTACCGGCAGTATCTTCACCAGCTTCGCAATATTGGCCATCATCATTGCCTGCCTGGGTTTGTTTGCCCTGTCAGCCTTTATGGCCGAGCAGCGCAGCAAGGAGATCGGTATCCGCAAAGTATTGGGTGCCACTGTCACCAATATTACAAGGCTGCTATCATTTGATTTTGTAAAACTGGTACTAATCGCCATTGTGATCGCTTCGCCAATAGCTTGGTGGGCAATGAATAAATGGCTGCAGGATTTTGCCTATAAGATCCCCATTAGCTGGTGGATTTTTGCATTATCAGGTATCATTGCCATAGCTATCGCCTTGTTTACGGTAAGCTTTCAAAGCATCAAAGCGGCACTGATGAACCCGGTTAAGAGTTTGCGGAGTGAGTGATTAAAGATTAGGGTTTGATTTTCTTTTTAGAGTTTAGAAATTAGAATTTATAATTTAACCATTATTAAAAACCCCTCCCTTTAGGGAGGTTAGGAGGGCTTATGATTCGTAACTATTTAAAAATTGCCCTGCGGCAATTGCGCAAACAAAAAATGTATGCTGCCATCAAAATTGGTGGCTTTGCGATGGGTATCGCTGCCTGTATATTGATCGGTTTATACATCAGGGAAGAAACGAGTTTCGACCGCTCTTACCCCGATACCAACCGTATTTTCAGGATTATCGGTGAGTTCCATAATAATGGTAAAGTAGAAAAAGAAACAGCCTGGCCCGCTCCAATGGGTAAAGTCTTAAAATCAGATTTCCCTGAAGTAGAATTATCCGGCCATATGATGCCATTTTCGTCGATAGGGCATGCCGGCAGCGATGAGTTGCGCAGGGCCGATAAGATGCAAAACACGTATGAGGAAGGTTTTACCTATGCCGACCAGGAAATGCTGGACATATTGAAACTGCCCATGGTTTATGGAAGGCGTGAGCTTGCCTTGAAAGAACCACATACTATGGTGATCTCAAAAAGCAAGGCCGATAAATATTTCCCTGGGGAGAACCCAATCGGGAAAGTAATGTATTTGGATAATGATAAGGCCCATCCATACCGGATTGGTGGTGTTATGCAGGATATCCCTGTTACCTCCCACCTGCATTCATATAATTTTTTGCTTACGCTTACTGGTATGGAATTCTGGAAAGGTGAACAAAACAACTGGGACGCTTTCAATTATCCTGACTATATCATGGTACGCCCCGGAGTTAATATCGCGCTGCTTGAAAAAAAGATGGATCAGGCTATTCTCCGTAACTATTACCTCCCGGTAATGCAAAAGGATGGGGTTAAGGATGCAGAAAAACTAATTGCCAATTTCAGCATACATCTGCAAGCTATTTCTGATATCAACCTGCATTCTTATGATATCGACGACGGCCTGTCGCATGGTGATATACGTTTTGTATGGCTATTCGCCGCAGTTGCAGGCTTTATTTTGATCATAGCATGCATCAACTTCATTAACCTTTCTACCGCCAAATCAGCTAATCGGGCTAAAGAAGTTGGACTGCGGAAAGTTGTTGGCTCATTGCGCGGTTCGCTGATCAACCAGTTTTTAGCCGAATCAACTGTTTACAGCATATTCTCGTTTGTATTTGGTGTTATATTGGCCTGGCTGTTGCTACCTTATTTCAATAGCATCGCCTCAAAATCACTAATCATGCCATGGGGCGAGTGGTGGGTAGTTCCTGTTTTGCTCGTTGCCGCACTCATTGTGGGTATTGTCGCCGGACTGTATCCAGCTTTCTATTTGTCGGGCTTTAAACCTGCACAAGTGTTGAAGGGGAGTATCAGCGCGGGGAGTAAAAGCTCGGCACTGCGCAACGGCCTGGTGGTTTTTCAGTTCGCTACATCTATCATACTTATCATCAGCACGGTAGTCATTTATAACGAAATGCACTACATATTGAATAGAAAAGCGGGGTTTGATAAAGACCAGATGATGGTAATACACGGCACTAATACTTTGGACAATAACATCAAACAGTTCAAAAATGAACTTCAAAAAATATCAACTGTAAAAAGCGCTTCCATCAGCGATTACCTGCCGATAAACAGCACCAAAAGGGACAACGAAACCTTTCATAACCCGGGTAAGGAGAGAATGGAAGCAGGCGTTAACGGACAATGGTGGCGGATAGATGACACTTATCTGAAAACATTGGGTATGAAGCTGGTTGCCGGCCGCAATTTTTCCTATGATATCGCTTCCGATTCAGCTGCTGTCATCGTCAACCAAACAATGGTAAAAAGGCTGAATCTCAAAGACCCTGTTGGCAAACAGATCACGGATGGGGTGGGTACATTCAGGATTGTAGGCGTGGTGGAAGACTTCAATTTTGAGTCGATGCGCGCTGCAATTGACCCTCTTGTGATGCATTTTGGTATCAGCCCCTCGATCGTAACGGTTAAGGTGAAAGGTGCGGATATGAAAAGTACCGTTGAGAACGTAACCAACCTATGGCGAAAATATTCACCAGATCAGCCCATTCGCTATACTTTCCTCGACGAACAATTTGCCAATATGTATGCTGATGTGCAACGCACAGGCAGCATATTTACCAGTTTTGCCGTATTGGCCATCATCATTGCCTGCCTGGGTTTATTTGCCTTATCAGCCTTTATGGCCGAACAGCGCAGCAAGGAAATCGGTATTCGCAAGGTGCTGGGTGCAACCATTACCAATATTACCACGCTGTTATCGCTGGATTTTGTAAAACTAGTAACGATAGCAATAGTAATCGCCTCACCCATAGCCTGGTGGGCCATGACCAAATGGCTGCAGGATTTTGCATATAAGGTTCCCATCAGTTGGTGGATATTTGCCCTGTCGGGAATCATCGCGATCATGATCGCCTTGTTTACAGTAAGTTTCCAGAGCATTAAAGCCGCATTGATGAACCCTGTGAAGAGTTTGCGTTCAGAATGATTCGAGACTAAAGATTGGAGATTAGTTAATTGCAAATACAACTAATCTCTAACCCAAACCGTACATCTATTGTACCAAAAACGGACGCTAATATAAATCCGCAATTTGCACTTATCTGATATTCAACCTTTTAATTAATGGCACTCACTTTGGGTTTACTGCCTTGAAAGCTGTAACTTAAATTTATTAATTAGGTGATTAGAATTGAATATCATGATACAAAACTATTTTAAAATTGCATGGCGCAATCTCAATAAACATCGCTTCTTTTCTCTCGTAAATATTTGCGGATTGGCAATTGGCGTAGCCACTTTCTGGATGATCGCATTATATGTGACCGATGAGTGGAGCTATGACCGTTCTAATGAAAAGGCTGACCGTATTTTCAGGGTTGTGCAGCATGGCAAATGGAACGGCGGCAGTTTTAACCTGGCCATCACTTCCGAACCTTATGCCCCGGCATTGAAAGCAGATTATCCTGAAGTAGAGGATGCCACCCGGATAGATTTAGAGGGCGGTGGAAAGATCACTTACAATAATAAGCAGATACAAGCGGGCGATATTTCGTTTACAGACAATTCTATATTCAACATATTCAGCTACCATTTTTTAGAGGGTGATTCTTCCACTGCTTTATCAAAACCAAACTGTATAGTCCTCACAAAAACCCTTGCCGAAAAACTGTTCGGCGATGCCTCTTCAGCCATAAATAACTCGGTAACATTCGAAGACAAAACTGTTAACCTGGTTACCGGGGTGATTGACGATGTCCCAAAAAACTCTCACTTCGTTTTCAGCGCACTCAGATCATTTAACAGCAACATAACCGGCAGATGGGGTGACGCTCACCTGTTTACCTATGTGCTGTTGAAAAATGCCGGAGATTATAAAAAGATAGAAGCCCGCTCGGACGATTTCTATAATAAACATTTAAAAGGCGACCTTCAAAATATAAAATACAAAATGGAACTGCAGCCGCTTACCTCTATTCATTTGCATTCGCATTTGGATTACGAGATAGGTAATAACGGTAACATCACCTATGTTTATGTGTTCAGCATAGTGGCGCTTTTGATACTTGCTATTGCAGTAATCAATTATGTGAACTTAACCACGGCACGCTCATCTGTAAGGATAAAGGAAATAGGCATCCGCAAAGTGATCGGCTCAGGCAGAAAGCACCTGATGGTCATGTTCTTCGCCGAATCCATATTGCTTGCTATAATAGCAACCATAGCCGCCCTTTTCCTCATCAAAGCCGCCCTGCCCTACTTCAATAATTTATCTGGCAAAACATTATCTATCTGGCAATTTGGTGTGATCAAATCGTTAATCATATTTGGTGGATTTGCTGTCATTACAGGTCTTTTGAGTGGCTTATACCCTGCTCTGTTCCTTTCAGGTTTCCGCACCATACCGGCTATGAAAGGGCAATTGGGCAACCAATCGTCAACCATTCTTTTCAGGAAATCATTGGTCACATTCCAGTTTGTTACCACTATTGTGATGATCGTCGGCTCATTCGTCATCTACCAGCAACTGCATTATGTGATGAACAAAGATATGGGCTTCAACAAATCGCAGATGCTCACCTTCCATATCCACAGCAAAACCGCCCGCACAAAAATTGACGCCATAAAAAGTCAGTTGCTGCAAAGTCCGCTGATTGAAAGCGTGGCAGCGGCAGGCAACCCCATCGGCAATAATGATATGGGCATTACAGATTTCAATTTAGGCCCGGACGGTAATACTGCTGCGGATACCAAACTGGTGGAACATTTGATCATAGACGAAGACTTTATCCCCGCCATGCAGATCAAGATGATCCAGGGCCGCAATTTTATCAAAGGGCCAGCTGATAATAAAGTCAATGCCATCATCGTAAACGAAACCTTAATAAAGGAACTGGGGTGGCAAAATCCCATCGGTAAGCTGGTAAGGACAGGCGCTGACCATGGCGTGATCATCTATTCCACTATAGTCGGCGTGGTAAAGGATTTTAATACCTAC
>Ga0206890_1131_pt2 | contig 20667 bp, 16 predicted proteins | sample Alteio_BWOrgHeat_58_FD_152960 | JGI IMG/M metagenome (GOLD analysis project Ga0206890, IMG submission 152960) | Enriched cells from forest soil in Barre Woods Harvard Forest LTER site, Petersham, Massachusetts, United States - Alteio_BWOrgHeat_Nextera6 ... | reverse complement strand
GTGTTTCTTATAATCAAATGACATTTCTTGAAAATGGCAGGATACCGTATAATCCCTCCGGAAATGATTCAATGTTTTTCCAGGATACGATGTGGCAATCGCTCACAGCGCCAACCGGCACACCGCCATCAGGTGGAGGCACACCATTAACCGGCGGAACGGAAATAAATTTACCTACATTTCCCGCCGCCTTTAATCTGGATATAGATCAGGACGGGAAAAAAGATCTCCTGGTATCACCTAATCTTCGAAATAGCGAAAACTATCATACCATCTGGTTCTACAAGAATTATTCTACTCCGGGTGTGCCTGACTGGCGTTTCCAGTCTGATTCTTTCTGGACCGATATTTCAATAGATCTCGGTACTGGCTCTTATCCTGTCTATTTTGATTATGACAAGGATGGCAAGCCAGATCTGTTTATTGGGTCAGATGGATATTTCCAAACATCCACTGGCCAGTTGAAAAGCCGGATTTCTTATTACAAAAATACTAGTACACCTGGGAATCCCTCATTCACACTACAGACTGATGATTTTTTGGGATTAAGCAGCCTGATCAGCGGCGCAGGCTTTCAGGGCCTTGCCCCGGCTGTTGGTGATATTGATAATGATGGAAAGGCTGACCTTATTGTTGGTCATTCTGATGGCACCTTATCCTACTTTAAAAACATGGCTGCAAGCGATGCAGTAACGCCTAATTGGCGATTAGAAGAGCTTACCCTAACCGATATAAATGATAGCCCGATAAATGTAGCTGGCTATGCGGCCCCGTTTATTTACGATATGGATTTGGATGGCAAAAAAGACCTCATTATTGGCAATATCTATGGTACACTTGTATATTACCAGAATGTGAGCACCACGCCCGGAGTTATCAAGTTGAAGTTTATTACATCGGAACTCGGAAATGTCGTAGCAGCAGATTCTGATCTTACTTATGGCAATTACAGCGTTCCCTGGATAGGCCCTATAGACAGCACGGGAATAGACTACCTGTTAGTAGGCGCAGGTTCTGGAAATATATATGAGTATACAGGCTTTCAATCCGGTGACACAACTGCGACATATACCATGCTGAATGCAGACTTTGCATTTGTTGATTCGCAGTGTAATGAATATAATCATCCAGGGATGTCAGAAGGTATATATTCCGGCCTTCGCAGCACCGTAGCGATTGGTGATCTGAATAACGATGGCAATTTTTATATGGTTGCCGGTAATAATAAAGGAGGGCTTGAGATGTACAGGAACAAAGTATATACTCCAATTGTTATAACCAATGTAGGTGTGCCTTCGGTAAATGAGCATGGCAAGGTAGAAGTATATCCTAACCCTGTGAGTGAGATACTGAAAATAAAATGGACCGGCGTTTTTCAAAGCGAGGTGCAGATAAGTTTTATGAATATGGAAGGCCAAACAGTGTTTTCAGAAGCAATGCCCGGCAACGTAGGTTATGCTGGCATCCCGGTTGATATGCTCGCGCCCGGCACATACGTATGCGTGCTGCAAAGTGGTGTTAACAGGTACTACAATAAGTTTTCTGTGTTCAGGTAAGAACCATCGCTACGCTACCCTGAGTTATAGTCGAAAGTAGAAGGGAGGAATAGGTCAGAAATATTGACCTTTTTCTAAGTAAACGCTGACGTACTCCGCTACGCCTGCCTCAAGCGTATAAAATGGGCTGTCATATCCTGCTTTACGCAGTTTGCCCATATTGGCTTCTGTAAAGTATTGATATTTGTCTCTGATGTCGACAGGAGTATCTACATATTCAATACCCTCAGGCAACTGAAGCGTGTTGAATATTGCTTTTACAAGGTCATTGAAAGTTCGCGCCTTCCCCGTGCCTGTATTATAAAGGCCATTAGCCGGTTGCTGCTGCATAAGCCATACACACACTCCCGCCACATCTCCTACATAAATGAAGTCCCGCATTTGCTCACCATCTTTATAGTCCGGGTTATGCGAACGGAATAGCTTAACTGACCCCTTTTCTTTTATCTGTCTCCAGGCGTGAAAAATTACCGAAGCCATACGCCCTTTGTGATATTCATTTGGCCCGAAAACATTAAAAAATTTCAGGCCGGCCCAAAACGGTGGCGCCGGTTCTTGTTGCAATGCCCAAATATCAAATTCATTTTTCGAAACACCATATGGGTTTAATGGCTGCAATTTAGATACTATGTTATGGTCATCCGTATATCCATATTCCCCATTGCCGTAGGTGGCAGCTGATGATGCATATACCAGCGGAATTTTATTTGCTGTACACAGTTCCCAGATTCGTTTTGAATAATCAAGGTTCCACTTTTTATGCACTGCATAATCCATCTCAGTGGTATCTGTGCGGGCGCCGAGGTGAAAGACGTATTTTATAATGCCTGGCTGGCTTTGCTGCCAATCGAAAAAATACTCCCTGTCTATTTTATGAAGGTATTTTTTATCACTAAGGTTGGGCGCTTTTTCGCTGGAAGAAAAATCATCAACCAATATCAATTCATCGAAACCGAGATGGTTTAAGAATCCCACCAGGTAGCTACCAATAAATCCGGCTGCGCCCGTTACTACTATTACGTCATTTTTTTGCATTCCCAACGGGGTGGTTAGAACTTATTTTGACGCTTTATATGCGGAATCAGGTGGCGAAGGTTCTGTTTGTTTTGGCTGTTCTGCCTGCATATCCGCGCGTTCAGTCGGCGCGCTAGCTTCTGTCTTTTCCTTGCTGCTTTCTTCACCGCCGCTTTCAGCTTTAATAAAGCTAAGCGCGGCAACGAAAAGGCCTACAATAATGATAACCAGCCAAAATGAATTTTTGAAAGATATTACAGAAACTTTCTTATCTTTTGACTGATCGTGTGAGTTGTGTGTATCGTGGGACATGGATTACTATTTTATAACGTTGCAAATGTAAACTTTTGGCTCCATTTTTCTAAATGTTGTAAAAAAAAGTGATTGCTCTAAGCGATGATTCTCTATATAATTAAAAAATGAAATCTACATATAAAATAATAACCCCATATTGCGTACGGCACGGGCGCAAAGAAATGTACATGGTATATTTGTATAACAATACAGGTTGCCCACGCAAGGGAACCCAAAAATTAGTGATTAGCTAAACGAGAAATGACGAAAGAAGAATTTAGTAAAATAATACAGTCCATACCCCATCAGCCGGGTTGTTATAAATACTTTGACAAACACCTGGAAATGCTATACGTGGGAAAAGCCAAAGACCTTCGCAAGCGCGTTAGTTCTTACTTTAATAAGAATCTGGACAATTACAAAACCCGCAAACTGGTATCACTGATCAACGCCATAGATTTTACGGTAACTGATTCCGAACATGATGCATTCCTGCTCGAAAATTCGCTGATAAAACATTACCAGCCACGTTTTAACATCGTGCTTAAAGACGATAAATCCTACCCTTTTATCGTAATAAAAAAAGAGCCGTTCCCAAGGGTGTTTTTTACCCGTAGGCTTATCAAAGATGGCTCAGAATACCTGGGGCCGTTTACGGGGCTGGGCCGGGTGCGCGAACTGCTTGAACTGATAAAGCAAAATATACCGTTGCGCACCTGCACATTAAACCTATCGGCAGAAAACATTAAAAAGGGAAAATTCAAAGTATGCCTGGAATACCACCTAGGTAACTGTAAAGGCCCCTGTGAAGGCTTCCAGGATGAGGCAAACTATAAAGAAGACCTGCAGCAGGTGCGCCACATACTTAAGGGAAACATCAATGATGTGATCAGGCATTTGAAGGAGGAGATGAATACATACGCGGCGGATATGCAATTTGAAAAAGCCCAGGTGATTAAGAAAAAAATTGAATCGCTGCAGCACTATCAGAGTAAATCTACAATAGTGAATCCCCGGCTTGAGAATGTAGACGTAGCCAGTATTTTGCAGGATGACCATCATTTCTATGTGAACTACATGATGGTTAGCAGCGGTACCATAGTACATTCCAACACCTTGCAGATTAATAAGCAGCTTGATGAAGAGGAAGACGGCGATGTGCTGTCCCTCGCATTGGATAACCTGATGGAGAAATATCAAAGCCTGGCCGGGGAGGTTGTAGTGCCCATACCCGTTGACGTCACCGATACGAACATAAAGGTTACGATTCCCAAAGCAGGCGATAAAAAACAACTCCTCGAACTGAGCGTAAAAAACGCTCAAATATTCAGGGATGAAATGCGCAGAAAAGAAACCTTGTTACTTGGTGAAAAAGGCAAGGAAAACAATATGCTCATATTGGAGGAGTTGCAGGAGGCACTGCAATTAAGCGAGATACCCACACACATAGAATGTTTCGACAACTCAAACTTCCAGGGCGCATACCCCGTTGCCGCAATGGTCTGTTTTAAAAACGGGCTGCCCGATAAAAAGGAATACCGGCATTTTCATATAAAGACCGTAGAAGGCATCAATGACTTTGCCTCCATGGGCGAGATAGTTTACCGCAGGTATAAGCGGCTAATGGAGGAGAATCCCCCGGGACTGCCGCAATTAGTGATCATAGATGGCGGGAAAGGGCAGCTAAGCGCAGCATTGGAAAGCATTGAAAAACTGGGGCTCACCGGCAGAATGACGCTTATTGGCCTCGCAAAACGGGAAGAGTCTGTATTCTTCGCCGGCGATAGCCAGCCACTGCAATTGTCTTACGATGCCCAGGCTCACCTGCTGCTCAGGCGGATAAGGGACGAAGTACATCGGTTTGGTATTACTTTTCACAGGCAGGTGCGTAGCAAGGGCACTTTTAAAAACGAACTGGAGGGCATACCCGGTATAGGTGAAAAAACAGCAACAGAACTATTAAAAGCATTCCGGTCCGTCAGGAATATTAAGACACTTACGGAAAGAGAACTCACTAAAGTAGTCGGCGCATCAAGGGCAAGAGTGGTTTGGGCCTATTTTAATGTTCCTGATCCCAAAACGTCCAATCCCAAAAATGATTAACCTACCGGCTGCCGCGAAGATGGCAGGTCAATCATTAGCTAATTTCTTTCGGTAAAGTGGAGCAATTATTTTGCTAAATCTATTATCATTTCAAATTGCATTCCGCTTTTTATGATTCCGTTATGTTCCAGGAATGCAGTCATAGGCGTACATTCAGCTTCTGTATTGATAAATTGTATGCCATGGTGAGCGGTTAAACATGAGTAATTCTTTCAGAATACCTGTACCGATCCCACGTCTTCTATAAACATTGTGCACTGCAATTTGAGGCACATCGCCAGTAGCCTTTTCTATAATGCCATAACCAATAAGCGCTCCGTCATGAAATGCACCGATAATCCGGAAGTCTGCAAGGTTTCTCGAAATGGATGCAAAACAGTTTTGCCATGATGGTAAAAAATCCCAAAACTTCTGCATTTCTGGTTTTTGGCTTAGGTCGGTTTCATGTAGCGTAATGCCAGGCTGTATTGATTTGTTCAAAGGCAATATCGAATGCATATCCTGAACAAAATAATTTAATTTCCTGCTGACCGTAAACCCAAGCTTAGAGTAAACTGATATGGCTTTGCTATTATCCAGCAACACTTCCAGGACGTATTGCTCCATCCCGGCTTGCTTAAGGAATGGCAAAGATGCCACAAAAATCTTCGCAGCAAGTCCCTTTCCCCGGTACTCAGGTATGGTACCTGTGCCTGTGTCGTAGGCAGCGCGCGTACCATTAAACAAGCCGATACCATTTAAAGTAAAGCTAACCAATTGCGTCCCGTCAAAAGCGCCAAAAGACAGGCTCGGCACATACCCTCGCCGGTTTAGCATTTTCTCGTATTCTGCCTTACTCCATGTGCGTACGTAGCCCTTAAATGCGGCTTCCCTGGCTGTAAACAGGCAATCTATACTGTTGTCAGTTAATGGTCTGATCTCTTCCATTTTCGAAAAGCAGGAAAGAAACTATTTGCAAACAGAAATAGATACCCGACAAATTCCAACATTTTCAAAATAGTATTTGCTATTCCTTTACGAACCTCCTCACTTCGCTGCCATTCACTTTTACAAAGTAAAGGCCGGGGGGTAGGTGTGAAACATCTACCTGTACATGTGGTGCATTATAATTTTGGCTGTATATCGTCTGTCCTACAAGATTCGTAATGGTCACTTCATTAATAGTTTGGTTAGCTGACAGGACGGTTAGCGATGCTGAAGCCGGGTTGGGGTAAACTGATAAATCTGCGGAACCTGCCAAAATTTTGTTCACTCCTGTCACTATGGGTGACGGGCACGGTGGTGATGTACGAGCGAACGTAACATAGAAAGTGTCCACTATAAAGGTATACCCGGAAAGGAACGATACCCAATAAATACCACTTGTACCTGCTATATAAGTGCTTGCGGTCGTGCCGTCTTCCCAGAGATAATCGATACCAGTTTGCGGCGTTAAGGTAATATAGGTTGTGTCAGACAGTCCGCATATAGTTGTATCCGACCGATTGTACACGGTGTCTAAAAACATAGACGGGCAGACCGTAGTATCATACTTATACTTCGCTATCAGCAACTCTTCCGTAGCACTTCCGCTACTTAGTGCATCTGGCCCAACCGTAATTGAACTGATAAAATCGCCGCCAATATAAAAATTACCTCTATTATCCGCTACTACACCTGCGTAATCATCTCCGCCACTGGATAAGCCGGTACTCGTTATGTAAACACCTGAATCATTGTATTCTGAAACAAATATGGGATCGCCACCTGTGGGTGGTTCAAATATGTGTCCATTGAAAAGCATGAATGGGCTTGAAGAACTGCCCGCAACCCAAAGATCCCTACAGTTATCAATCGTAATGCTATACCCATAGTCAATGCCCGATCCGCCGGCGCTATTAGCCCATGTGAAATTTCCCGATGAATCATATTTTGCAATAAACAGGTCCGAACGGCCTGCGTCGGTAAGAGTATCGGGTCCAATAATAAGACCTGAATCCATAGAACCAGCCATATATACGTTTTCTAAACCATCGTTAGTAAGGGAATTAATCGCGACCGAGCGGTTCAATGTCTGCGCCCACTTGAAATTTCCGTTGCTGTCCATCTTTACAAAAAAAGTCATAGGCAAAAGAATTGCAGGGCTTCCCAAAGTATCAGTGAGAATGGCGCTGCCAATCGTCATTGACCTGGAGTAATACGTACCCGTAATGTAGATGTTGCCCCGCGGTGTAACGGTCATAGCAGTTGGGCTCTCATTCAGGAGTCCGCCAAAATTTTTGGCCCAAATAGGATCACCTGCAGAATTGTACTTGGCAACAAATACATCGTAGCTGCCGGCAGGATCAGAATTCGTTAGCGTTGTCCTCCCGATGGTCACGGATGGAAAATCAAAATAACCGGTTACGTAAACATTATTGTTGTCGTCTATTCCCATTGATCCCACTATTTCCGACAAGCCTGAAATCCCAACTACGTTTTTTGCCCAGAGAACATCACCTGTCGGCGAATATTTGACGAGGTAATACATATTGTAGGTGGCGGGATTCGGTAAATTAAACGTATCAAAAGAACAGTTTAGATAGTAGCCAAAAGTTGTGCCGAAAACGTAAACATTGCCACCATTGTCTGTTACCATACTCACTGGCCAGCAATCTGCTTCCTGCGACCCTCTTGCCCAAAGAATATGGCCGCCGGAATCAGCTTTAACAACGATTTGCTGCTGCAGCGGAACAAGGTTATAGATGGTATCTGCACCAAAAACCATATAATTTAATATGCCCGGCCCGGTCGTAGAACTTGTAAAGCCAGCCGCAAAAACATTACCCGACCGGTCTGTCGTTACTGCCCACCCATCAAAACCTAGATTATCCGAACGGAGATTAGTCATCCCCCATTGCCAGCCAGTTTGAGCATAGCTTCCGGGTGGAGAAAATATATTGCAGCATAAAATAAGAAGTATAACTGATTGGGTGTAGAGCCTTTTCATAAAGTTATCTTATATAATAAAGGTACGTTTATTTATTTCTATTCCTTTATAAATTCCTTAACATTTTCATTATTTATTTTTACAAAGTACAGGCTGGCAGATTTTAGCGCATGTTATATTGTTAATAACATGGGCATAAATACCCCCAAATCCCACCACGCAATTTAAGAATTACTTATGTTAGTTTGTTTTTATTGAATTATTTTGTAGTTTTGCATCAGATTCAATGTAAAAACATTAGACATTGAGTAGAATTAGTATTTTTAAAAGTTAACATCAAAAAAAATTATTAATGGGAACAACAACAACTGAAGCAAGTTCAGTAAAACACACAAAAGAGGCATCTGGAAAGAATGACCAGATGAATTACGTAGCAGTAAAAAGCGCTGCAATGATATTAAGGGCCATCAACCATAAGCTCCGCCAGCAGATCATCAAATTGCTGGAAGAAAACAAGCGCATGATGGTAACTGACATTTATGTAAAATTACGTTTAGAGCAGTCCGTCGCATCTCAGCATCTTGCTATTTTGCGCCATGCAAATATTGTGAACACAAAGCGCGAAGGAAAAGTAATTTACTATTCGCTGAATGTTGGCCGCATTGAAGAAATTGCAGCACTCGTTCAGAGCATGGTACACGAATAGGTCTAAAAAAAATTGAAGGAAAATGGAAAGGTAATAAATAACCGGGCTGCTCCGCGGCTCGATTACTTGTTACCTTTCTTTATTTTATTTATTTTCTTCAGTTATCTCCCGGCTCCCGCATACATCTTTTCTATTATCCGCACCACCTCCCGCCCTTCGTCTGCGCTGGTCATTACCGGGTGATTATGATAGAGCACGTCTACCACATTCTTTATTACCTGGTCATGGTTGCTCATAGAGCCCTGGTACAGCCCATAATCATTGGCCTTGGCTGTAATATTTATGTGGGGTAGGGTAGCCGCAGCCAGCTTCTGGTATTCTATCGTGTTCAGGTATTGGCCGCCTATTTTCACCGTTCCCTTCTCTGCGAATATGGTAATTGACCCTTCCATATTTCGTTCATACGCACAGGTGGTAAAGTTGAAATTGATAATGGCATTATTCGCCGCCTTCAGCACAAAGCTGCCACTGTCTTCCACCTCAGTGTTATGCTGGTGGCCGTAGTTGTGTGTCTTGCCGATCGCGCTTGCAATCGGGCCATTGAGGTAATACATTATATCCACGAAGTGGCTGAACTGGGTGAATAAACAGCCTCCGTCTTTATCTTTTTTTCCGCGCCAGCCACTGCCCGCATAGTAAATATCACCCCTGTTCCAAAAGCAGTTTACCTGCATCATGTATATATTGCCCAGCTCATTATTGGCCATTAACTTCTTCACTTCCTGCACGGGTGGGTTATACCGGTTTTGTTTTACGGCGAATATGGTTTTCCCTGTTTTTTCAGCTGCGGCTATCATCCTGCTGCATTCTTCCACGCTTAGGGCCATTGGCTTTTCTACCACCGTATGCAGGCCTGCATTAAGCCCGGCTATAGTATGTGGCTCATGCAGGTAGTTTGGCGTGCATATGCACAGCACATCCGCTTCAGTTTCCTCCAGCATTTCCTCTATCGATGTAAAAAAAGAAACATCCTCGGGCACATAGCCCCGGCAGGCGCTGTTAATGTCGCAAATGGATACTAACACCGTATCCGGGTTGTGCAGTATATGTTCGGCATGCCTGCAGCCTATATTGCCAAAGCCCACTATCGAAAAACGTATCTTATCCGGCATAAAGGGTTAAAAGTAAAAAACCATAACGGAAGATTTACTGTAAATATTTGGAAATGGTCCAAAATGTGCGCACATATATTTATTAATGGTTTGGCGCTATAAGAAATAAGTGCAATTTTAAAGTCCAATGTCACCATAAATACTTTTCGTCAAATTCCATTCCATTTTCTATAAGCCGTCTTTTGTATTCATCATAAAAGCGATCTAATTTGCAATGTTCTTTTTTGCTTTTTTATACAACCGGTAATTTGCACCCATCCTCAATTCATAACACTATGCACAAAATCATCTCCACGATTATTGGCCTCTTCATCTTCGGCGCCAAACTCCTTGCCCAGCACAGCGCCACCATTGACCCCTGGGCACCGGGAGAAAATATTTACGGGCACTATACGGGCACAATAGGAAATCATAAAGCAGTGTTTGATCTAAGGTATGGTTTCCAGGGCGGTTCTAATTTCGGCGGCAGCACCTGCTATTTTACCGATGAGGCCGGGCTTAATTTTTTCATCATTGCCCAGCCCCCGACTTTTTCGCACGACGAAACGCTCAGGGGGCAGATATTCCCGGAAAATCAGCCGTTAAGCGATATAAAAAACGTATACAGCATTCTTGTTCAAACGAAAAGGTTCGAATGTAAACTGTCCAATGATTCCCTTATCGGCAAATGGATGACCCCGGGTCAGATAGACCAGTTAAACATCGCCTTGAAAGAAGACTACAGCAATGCACTGCCATTTGTTTTCAAACATGCCGCTGATTCTGTCCCGATAGTTGGGAGTGTAGGCAAAAAAAGTGATACAATGAGAGCCATTGTTTCATATACAGGTGTCGATATATCTCCCGGATTGAAGAAGAAAGACGCTGCATTTATCAGCAATGCCGTTGCCCAGTTTATGAGTAGCCCTCGCACAAGAGTCAAAGACCCTAAAGACCTCGCGGACGCCTGTTTCCAAAGATTTATTACCGATTTTAAAACGGCTGCAAAGGAAGGTAAAGAAGTAAATGGCGGCAACTTCACAGGCAAATACACGCTGTTCCCGGTTTACAACGACGACGGCTTTGTGGTTCTCCAGGAAGGAGGGTACCAATACGATTTCGAATTCAAAGAGTATACAGACCGCTATCTCTACCTCTGTCTTGATGTAAAGAATAAAAAAACACTAAAGCTTAATGACGTCCTCGATGTAAATAACGATATACTCACGCCTTTACTGGAAAAAGCCTTCATAAAAAAATATCAGTTGGAGCCGGGTAAAAAATTAAGCGACCTGTTTATCTCCGACAAAATGCCCCTTACAGATAATTTTATCATTGTAAACAAAGGCCTCATATTTTCATACTGCCCTACCAAAATATTCCACGACGACCAGGATATTTCAGAATTACAGGAAATGCGCCTCTTCCTTTCCTACGATGAACTGGGCAGTATGCTAAAACCTGAATTTAAGAACCGGATTGGGTTAAAATAGGGTCGGCTTGCTATTTCTCAATTTTCAGCAATCCTCATTAAATTTACAAATTCCAAAAACATCACACTATCAACCAACACACTTCGTTTAACGAAGTGTGTATCCATTACAATTTTGTTTGGCACCTTAACATCCGCATACCCCGGTTTGGAATAGATGTCAATCGAATCATTTAAGGTAGTTTCAAATTTGTAACCGTAGCTTTTTAGGAAATTAGTTACCTGGTGTTTCGAATAAGCCATATGGTGAATATATTACCTGGACTTTGTGTTTCTATTAACTTTAAGGTCAAAAATAACATCTTTTCGTATAGTTATTTTTATATACTCTGCAGGAAAAGTGATTTTCACCCCTAATATTTAATGAAAAAAATTCGAATGGCGGGAGTTTACTCTAGCCGGATTACATGTATACCCGGCTTTAGCCAGAGATCATAATAGCTTTTTTTATTGGCATAATTGTTTTTGTTTTAACCTTATAAATGGCTAAAGAATATCGTTAGCTTAATCTGTGTTTATGAAACGACCATGCGAAAGTTGAGATTTAGCACACGGAGGAATGAAAATACTGGAGCTGAAAACGATATTAAGCTGACGGGAGTTCCGTCTGGCAATTAAAAGACAATTATTTTCAGATGAAAAGCAGTTTTAAAATATTTGAGCTTGTCACCCAAGATGGTCAAATACATCTTAGAGAGCCTCATTTAAGCAAAGAAGTATTTAAATACCATGATGGGAATGGAGACTTTAAAAGCTATTTAGACGCAAATATCTGGCTAAAAGGACTGTCACTATTAAAAGGCCAGTTTGTGATTATGGAAGTCTATACAAAAAGCAAGTAAGCGACCTTATCTGCACTTAAAAATGAGCTGGGCAGCAGCTAATAATGATCCGCTATCAATTTTGTCGAAAAAGGTAAAGCCCGATTGGAATTCTGTCACGGTGCGCCCCGTCGAACCGTGACATGCTGAATTATGCCTTTCTGCCTAGTAGAATTTTTGATAGCGGTTCATTATAAAACCCGAATTCAAGACCCGAATTGGGTTAAAGTAAATCTACGCAATTTGGTCTAATCATTAACAAATACTGGGGAGAAAATGATGCATGTTGAAAAAAGTCTCCTTTCGTTGTTTCTCCCTCCGCCGGTCCCTTTTTTTACATTGGGCGCGAAGCAAAGAAAGAAATGATAAAACGAGTATGGGAAATATGAGCCAAATTGTCGAATTGCCGAATTGTGAAATTGTCGAATTAGATTGTCTAGTTTTGCTAATCTTCCTTTAACCTATGATGCAATTATTGTTCAATGTTACCCTGGCGTTCCGCGCCATTCGCACCAATCGCCTGCGGTCTGTGCTCACCATAGCTATCATAGGGCTCGGCATTATGGCGCTGATTGCAATACTTACCGCTATTGATGTCATGCGGGCCAGCGTGTATACCAACTTCAGCAGTATGGGCGTCAATACATTCCAGGTAACCAGCGACGTGGTTAAAACAAAAAGGCACAAAGGCGGCGGCGTAAATATTAGCGTATCCGAAGGGCAGAATATTACTTATGACGAAGCAAAAACATTTAAAGAGCGCTTTCACTTCCCGGCTACCGTCAGTATTTCGGTAAGGGGCACAGACGTGGCCACCGTGCATTACAAGTCGGAGAAAACCAATCCGAACGTGCGGATAACTGGCGTTGATGAATCGTACATTGGCGTAACGGATGCTAAACTGGAGCAAGGGCGCAATTTTTCCGCCTCAGAAATGGCCTCTGGCAGCAACACTTGTATACTAGGCAGTAGCACCGCCAAAAAGTTGTTTAAGAATAAGCCGTCAGCGGCGATCAACGGGATAATATCAGTAGGTGATGTGAAATGCAGGGTAGTGGGCGTAATGGAGCCAAAGGGCGGCAGCATGATGATGGATGGCGATAATACAGTACTCATACCGCTCAATACCGCAAGATCACTTTACGGTGGCGACAATTCGTTTCTCATCAGCGTCAAAATACCTGATGTAAAGATAAAGGATGTTGCAGCCGAGGAAGCTGAAGGGCTTTTCAGGGTCATCCGCAAGCTACCATTGGGTACAAAAAATAATTTTTCCGTGACGCAAAATAATGAAATCGTGAGCGTGGTGATGAATAGCATTACCTACATAGGGTGGGCGGCAGTGTTCATTGGCATCATTACCTTACTGGGCTCTGTTATCGGCCTCATGAATATTATGCTGGTATCTGTTGCAGAGCGCACACGCGAAATAGGTGTGAGTAAAGCATTGGGCGCCCGTTCTTCCACTATAAAGCGACAGTTCTTAACCGAATCAATTCTCATTAGCCTTATGGGCGGCGTATCCGGCGTCATACTCGGCATGCTCACCGGCAATATTGTGGGCATATTCTTTAAGACCGGCTTTGTTGTGCCCTGGCTGTGGATTGGTGTAGGCGTTAGCCTCTGCGCTATTGTAGGCGTAATTTCAGGCATCTACCCTGCCATCAAGGCCTCCCGGCTCGACCCAATTGTAGCGCTGAGATATGAATGACTTTTAACAATACCGCAGGCGTAGGATCTTCGTATGAATATTATATTAAAAATACATGTTTGCTAAGCAATATAACGTGCCGTAAATGATAGCTATTATTAAGGCTATAGAAAAGAGTTGTAAAAATATACCAACCGCCCCATACCATAATCCGAACGCATTGTATTTTATTAGTTTCGACATAAAAAGGTATTTATAGTTACGCTGTATAGAAAAATGAACTTATTTTATATGACAACAAAAATAACAGGTCGGCCACAAAGCAAAAATCAATAGTGGCATAATATCTGAATTATGTGGCGAATTTTATGGTGCTATATGCCCTGCCCGGGCCACATCCAGACTAAGGGCCGCAGAAACAGTCTACCAATGCTATCAGCCGTCCTTTTCAAAACTGGCTCTGGCAGATATTAGCGGTAGCAAATGAGAACTCAGGATGGTTCTTTTACTATTCTACCACAAAAAGTACATATTTCACACCATGGTGAATTAGTTTCACACCATTTTATAAATTAATGTTGAGTAGTTTATATCTTTGTTTTGAAAATGGTTACAAGCCATAAATTTTAATAACAATTTAAAACTAAAAAAAATGGAAAATCAAAATTTCGAATCATTCAAACCTCTTAGTGAAGAAGAAGAAAAAAATGTTGTAGGCGGCCAATGGATAAAGGAAATTGCAGCACATAATACAACTAACATTGAAGAAGGGAAAAAAATTGGTGAATCAAACAATTGCCCTCCCGGTCATTCATGGAATGTGGAGCTCAACACGTGTGCCGAGCACGAGCCACAACATGGTATATTTACCGGGGCAAATGTCAAGTAAGCCCTCCTTGTAGTCAGTGTATCAGATGGAGCAAAATGATCTGATAGATTGGAATGGTCATTAATTGAAATGGTTTTCGACACGAAATATCATTAGCTAGCCGGGCAAGCATTTCAGCTTGCCCTTTTGGCTGTATGTGTATGCAATAGGGAAACAAGTTCGTAAATGCCTTGCAAATAAATGAGTGCAAAAATAGTTGGTTCGATATTCCCGGGGAATCAAAATTTGAAAAAAGTATGCAAATGAAAAAGGTTCCAAAGGTTTAATCCTCTGAAACCCTTACTGCTGGCTGCGCTCCCTTCTGGACTTGAACCAGAGACCCTCTGATTAACAGTCAGATGCTCTAACCAACTGAGCTAAGGAAGCATAATTGGGAGTGCAAAAATAGTCAGTTTATTGTTACAGCAAAATTTTTCTTCGTAAGGTTGTCAATTATTTCCAGTTTGGGCAGAATGATGCTCAATTACCGTACTAATATTACATCACCTTTTAAAACCCCTTCCTTACCATTCCGGTCAGTGTAGCTGATTTCCCAGTAGTAGGTGCCTATGTCAGCATCTTTGTTATTAAAAGTCCCGTTCCACCCTGCGTCAAATGAAGTGCTGTAATAAACCTGCTGCCCCCACCTGTTATAAACCCGGAAATAATTGAGGCTCCTGTAACCTACCGCTATTGGCCTGAAAAGATCATTTTTCCCATCACTGTTAGGTGTGAATGCATTTGGCACTGCAAATTCAGCCTGGTTCACAACTGTTACAGTTATGGTGTCATAACCCGAACATCCAAAATCGCTTATCACATGCACTTGATAGGTATATAGCCCCGTATCCGGGTAATAACCTAATGGGTTGGATATATTTACGTTGTTCAGGTTATTGCCTGGGCTCCAGGTGTAATCAAGGCCGCCCGTAGCATTAAAGGGTACACTTGACCCTTTAACTATAATCGTATCATTACCTGCAAAAGGTTTGAAGTTATCTATAATCACCTGTTTCAAGGCAGTGTCAGCACAGTCCTTTTCGTTCTGCGACATAAGGATCACATTATAGGTGCCGCCATAGTGGTAAGTATGTATTGGGTTTTGGGTGAAGGTGCTATCTCCGTCGCCGAAGAACCATTCCCAGTTTGTGATCGGTTTCAAACTGGCTGAAGAGAGATCAGTAAAGCTAATTGTATCCCCGGAACAAAACTTACCGCTATCTGAAAAGTTTGCGATAAAGTAAGGATATATCTTCACAAACCTCGAAATACTATCCGAACAGGTGGATCCCGGGTTAACTATTAACTCCACTAAATAAGTCCCGGTATCCGGGTAGGTATAAGTAGGCTGAAACTCATCCGAAGTATCATTGGGGCTATCTTGCACACCAAAATTCCAGTGGTAGGTAAACCCTCCCACGCTTGTATTTGCAAAATTAACAGTATAATTACGGCAATCCACTATATACGTATTAGGGTAATTAGAAAATTCCGGGATATCAGCTACCACTGTTTTTGAGCAGTTTGTCACAACAAACTGGAATTCTCTTGTTACCCTGTTTATTCTTACTCCGTGTCGGTATTCATCACAAAATACACTCACCAGGTAGCGCCCGAGATGCGTTGGTGTGCCGGTTAAAAGACCGGTTACAGGATCAATTCGCAACTGCGGACTGCTTATCACCGGATATTGGGCGGAGAAGCCCGGCACATAAGTCACACTGTCGTATGGGGGGCCGGTAGGAGCTGGTTTTGAATTAGCAGCATCATTGGCACCCGTGAGTGAGCTGCAAAACCCATAGCTAAGCGAATCTCCGTCTGCATCGGTAGCAGAATTGTCATAGATCAAGGGGTTGTTTACACAAATTATCTGCGGTGGATAATTTTTGAAAACCGCGCTGTTATTGGTATATGAACCAGCAGGAATCGTACAATAGTAGGTAGCGCCGCTATCCGCCGGAGCTATAATATTCTGAACCTGCGCGTTCCTGCAGCATCTCTGGTAAGCAACAAGATAACCTGTGGCATTAGGTGGCAAATATAATGTTGTGACAAATGTTCTTTTTTCCAGGCATGTAGGCGGCACATTGGTAACACAGGCATTGTTGAAGTTTGTTGGTACAGGAGTAATAGTCGCAGATATAGCAGCCCCGGGACATCCATTGCAATTAATGTTAGTATCATACAAAAATAAATAGGGATCAAATACTCCCAGGAACGCAGGATTATCTTCGGCTATTGCTGATGGTAAACCGTTTAGGCAATCTTCATAAATGCTAAGACTTACCTGGTATTTATTTAGTACATTAGTCCCAATGGTTGTGTCGCCAAGGTAAGCGTAGGTCATCACACCGCCAACAATATGGCTTCCTTTTGATTCTAAAAAACTCAGCGATAAAATGACGATGAGCATACACCTTGCAAATACAGGCGTAGGCATTTTATTTGTTAAATAATCGAAATTTTTTGTTACCATTATCGTAGTAAAGTTACGTCACCTTTCAGAAAACTTTGTTTGTCAGCTTTGTCTGAAAAATTTAATTCCGAATAACTAATTTCCCAATAATAGGTGCCCACATCTGATTGTTTATTATTGAATGTACCATCCCACCCAACATCAAGAGAGGTACTATAATAAACCTGTTGCCCCCAACGGTTAAATACCCTGAAATAATTAATGCCTTTACACCCCACGGCTATTGGCCTGAAAACATCATTCCTTCCATCGCCATTCGGCGTAAAAGCAGATGGAACAACAAATGACGCTTGTCCCACAACGGTAATCTTTATGGAGTCATTAGCCGCACATCCGTATTCACTGGATACATGTACATAATAGGTATACTGCCCGGTATCCGGAAAGTAGCCCACCGGGTTATATACATTCACATTATCGAGGTTTGAGGATGGTGACCATGTATAATTAACACCTCCGGTAGCATAAAATTGTACAGTTTGGCCCTTCACCACTACTGTGTCGTTGCCCGCAAACGGATGGAAGTTATCAATAATTAATTGCTTAACCGCAGTATCAACACAGTTTTTAATATTTTCTGATATTAGCGTCACATTAAATGTTCCAGCGTTATTGTAGGTGTGTTCAGGATTTTCCGTGAACGTGGTGTCTCCGTCACCAAAATCCCATTTCCACCATGTGATCGGTTTAATAGTAGCACTTGAAAGATCAATAAAACTTATAGTAGCACCAGGGCATTGAATTCCTGAATCCGAAAAATCAGCATGAAACCGGGGATATATTTTCACAAGCCTGGTTATACTATCAGGGCAGGTTGATCCGGGGTTAGCCACCAATTTTACCGAGAAAGTGCCGGTATCGGCATATGTGTACGTCGGCTCAAAAGCATCAGAAGTGTCATTCACCCCATCATTAGCATCGAAATTCCAGAGCCACGAAAATCCCCCGGAACTTGTATTTACAAAATGAACGGTATAGTTAAGGCAATCTATGATGTATGTATTAAGGTCAGTAGAAAACTGAGGCATATCGGCTATGACTGTTTTCGTGCAGTCGGTTACAACAAACTGAAACTCCCTTTTTATGGTGTTGATCAGTACCCCGTTTCGATATTCGTTACAATATACTGTCACAAGGTAACGGCCAATCATGTTGGGTGTACCGGTTATCAACCCCGAGATGGGATCTATTTGTATGGCAGGAGATCCTACAATTGGGGTATCAGCAGAATAGGAAAAATTATAAGCCGCAGTTTGATACGGCGGCGGCGAGGGTATCGGCTTTACATCCGCATCGCTGGCCCCGAGCAATGCCGGGCAAAAACCATAACTTAGGGAGTCCCCATCTGCATCGATGGCAGAATTGTCGTAGAACAACGGATTATTCAGGCATATTATTTGCGGAGGATAGTTTTTAAATATTGCGCTATTATTGGTTATAGAACCTGACGGTAAAGTGCAGTAATAAGTCGACCCGTTATCTCCCGGGCTCATTATATTTATTATCGCATTGTTCCTACAGCATCTTTGATAGGCAACAACATAGCCTGACGAATTTAAGGGTAAGGCATAATTCTTGACGAATGTTTTCTTAAGCAGGCAAAGCTGCGGAATATTGGCAACACACGAATTACTAAAATTGGCAGGAACCGACACTGAGGATTTATAAAAAATACTGGTATCTAATTGTATCATATTGTGAGTTGACGCATCAAAAACAGCTAGATAAGCTGGATTGTCTTCTGCGATTGCCTCTCGCTGTCCGTTTAGGCAATCTTCATAAATACTCAGGCTCACCGAGTATAAATGAAACTCCAAAAGGCCGGAAGTGCTATCCCCTAAATACCTATAGGTCATTTCACCTCCCACAATATGCGATGCCTTCGCCTGAAAAAAGATAAGCGAAAAGAAAAAAAGAAATATGACCGAATACCTACTATACATTGTTCATGAGCGGTATTTATAACTGTAATTGATAAACGTTTTCAAGTCCGTTGCTAATTGTCTCGGTGCCTCCAGCATGCTCATGTGCCCGCAATTACTATAAAAAGTTACAAAATTAATGCCAGATTTATGACAAAATTCTAATATTTTTTTATAATATATAATATTATCTTCGATGCCTATAACCCATTGTATAGGAAATTGCACAGATGAAAGCACGCCCAAATAATCTTTCCTCTCAATCATTGCATTGTAAAAATTGATTAGACTTTCATCATTTATTTTCAATGCCAGAGCTACTTGTTCTTCGATATCCATTGGACAAGAACGTTTAAACACATCAGAAAAAAGATTAGGTACCATCTGGGTTATAAACATTTTTTTCGCGCGCTTTTTTATCAACCCGATTGACTTTCGCCGGCTTTCTTTTTTCTCTTCGTCATCGGCCCGTGGAGTGGAATGCACTAACGACAATCCGCATACTTTATCCGGGTATGTTTCTGCAAATGCAAACCCAACATATCCGCCCATCGAATGCCCGGCAATCACGGCTTTATCGATATGTTCCTGATCCATTATGCTTTTTACACACTCGGCCATTTCAACTATGCTTGTTCCTTTTTCCAGTGAACTATTGCCGCTGCCTGGAAAATCAGGAATAATCAGCGTAAAAGAAGCCGCCAACTCGTCCCAGACATTGCGCCATAAGGCGCTACTTTCAGGAAAGCCATGAAGCAGTATGGCAACAGGCCCGGATCCCATTTTCATGTAGTGGAGATGGGCACATATAGGTGTGGTTATCTCAGGCATCGTCTTTCTTTGTATTAATTATGCTCCTTTTATAAATCGTACCATAAATAAATAATAACGCAAGGAACAGGGGGCCTAATTCTAAAAGGGTCAAGCCTTGCACCTTTAATATATGCAACAAAATCGAAAGGAGCAGCAAAACGATCGCTATGAGCGCATACTTTCCCTTACCCTTCGGGCTGGAAAAGGCCAGGACAATATTGGTGGGCAAACACCACAAAATATTGAAGTTATTACTGCATCCCTGGTGGTCCGTGCCAAACCACATGACAAAAATCAGGCAACCCAGCAGCCCGGTGACCAACATCAACGACGAGGTCATTATGCGGCCCAATAACCGCAGGCGCTTGGTGGAAAGTCCCAGTATTGTCAAAATGGCGATTACCGCAGTTAAGATAAAAGGTTCATTAATTCCCGCCGGTTGCGGTGCGCTTCCGGGTAATATCAATAATTTTTCGCCGGCAATTTTTTGCCCGTTTACTGTTGCTCCGGCAATGCCATCTCTTAGATAATCAGGAAGGAACATAATGTCCGTATTGCTCATCACCTTATCTATCCTGCTGCCCAGCAATAGATTCACACCCATCCTTGTCCAATGGTCACGGTAAAAATACAGGTTTATGATATCCCGGAAAGTAAGTTGGCTACGTTCCGGTATAACTTGCCCGAATGTAAAGGTTGTGCCAAATACATCAGGGCTTGGGAAAATATTACGTATCCGGGTGGCGCAGTTGTCAAAGAAAAAATCGTACTTGTAATATTTATTTTTGGGTTCAGCATTCCATTCCAGGAAAGAATTAATATGCTCCTTTTGTTGCTCATCCAATAATAGCACCTGCTCCTCTACTTGCCTTTCAATAGACGGGTATGCTGATTTTGTAGCAGAATACATAACAGCAAAAAGGAAAGTAGAGGAGCAGGTGCTATTATTGGA
>Ga0206890_1086_pt2 | contig 20671 bp, 17 predicted proteins | sample Alteio_BWOrgHeat_58_FD_152960 | JGI IMG/M metagenome (GOLD analysis project Ga0206890, IMG submission 152960) | Enriched cells from forest soil in Barre Woods Harvard Forest LTER site, Petersham, Massachusetts, United States - Alteio_BWOrgHeat_Nextera6 ... | reverse complement strand
GATTGGGAAAACATATCCATTTCTTGCATTTACGGAATGTAAAGCGTGAGGCGAATGGCAGTTTTTATGAAGCCGATCATTTAGGCGGAAGTTCGGACATGTATGCGATCATGAAAAGCGTCATCTGTGAACAAAAGAGAAGAGAAGAAAACGGCAGGGATGATATAGCCATACCCATGCGACCGGATCACGGGCATAAACTATTGGACGATTTTAATTACAATACCTATCCCGGCTATTCGGCAATAGGTCGCCTAAAGGGACTGGCAGAATTGAGGGGATTGGAAATGGGGATAAAAAACACGTTGTATCAATAAATAATGGGCAATTCATTACAGACAGGTTCAAAAGGCACTGTACTCACGTTCGGTGAATTGCTGTTGCGCATATCGCCTGACGAGGGTGGCGAGTGGCTGAAGGAGAACCTGTTCCCGTTCTATATTGCTGGTGCCGAACTGAATGTGGCTACCGCTTTGGCCCTTTGGGGTGTACCTTCGAAGTATATTACTGCATTGCCGGATAACGGCATGTCGAAGCAGATCGTGGAATTTCTTGAGCGAAAAGGGATAGATATGTCTTCAGTAATGTACCAGGGCAGTCGGCTTGGCCTTTACTTTTTAACGAAAGGGAGGGATCTGAAAAATGATGCGCTGATCTATGACAGGGCACACTCTTCTTTTTCAGAATTAAAGCCAGGGATAATTGACTGGGATAAGCAATTTGAGGGCGTAAGTTGGTTCCATTTTAGCGCCATATGCCCGGCATTGAATCAAAATATTGCGGATGTGTGCGAGGAGGCGTTGGAAGCTGCATCGCAGAGGAATATTACTATCTCAATCGACCTTAATTATCGCTCCAAATTATGGCAATATGGCAAAGCCCCGCAACAGGTGATGCCCGGGCTGGTTAAATACTGCGACGTAATCATGGGTAATGTTTGGGCGGTTGATCAGATGCTCGGGATTCCGGTTACACCTGATATTCATGAATCGGGGCAAAGAAGCATTTATCTAAAGGAGGCATTAAAAACCTCCGAAGAAATTTCGCGCCAATATCCAAAATGCAAAGCTGTGGCCAACACCTTCAGGTTTGACGCCAAAACCGGGATCGACTATTACACTGCTTTGTTTACCGATGATCAATTTTATACATCAAATGAATACGGCGCTTCGCAAATAATCAACAAGGTGGGCAGCGGTGATTGCTTTATGGCTGGCTTGATCTATGGCTTTTATAATGGATCTGATCCTGAACAAACTTTGGAATTTGCTACCGCTGCAGCGTTTGAGAAGCTGTTTATTGAGAGCGACACGACCAACAACACCGTGAATGAAATATTATTAAAGATAAATAGTTAATAAGTTGACTAATTTTGATAGGGCTAAAACATCTGCTCATCAATGCAGTTAACCTAATCAACTAAATCAATCAAAAATGAAAAACAAACAAGCCATACTGGATAGTATCTTAAATCAGGGGATGTTGCCTTTGTTTTTTTATGAAAATACTGAAGTAAGTCTGCAGGTTGTGCGCACGTTATACAAAGCCGGAGTGCGGGTAATGGAATATACCAACCGCGCAAAGGAAGCATTCGAGAATTTCCAGGTGATCAGGGCTGCCCGCGAAAAAGATATGCCTGATCTGTATTTTGGTATAGGCACCATCAAAACAGCTGAAGACGCTGCAAAATACATCAAAGCAGGTGCGGATTTTATTGTAGCCCCTATCGTAAACCCTGATGTGGCCGAAATGGTCAACAAGCAAAAGGGGCTTTGGATACCCGGTTGCATGACCCCCACCGAGATACACCTTGCACAACAACACGGCGCTGCTTTAATAAAGATATTCCCGGCCAATGTTTTGGGGCCGGCATATATTACGGCCATATCCGATGTTTTCAGGGGCCAGTTATTTATGCCGACAGGAGGCGTTGAACTGACTAAGGAGAACATAAGCGGATGGTTCAGGGCGGGAGTTGCCGCTGTGGGTATGGGAAGCAAGCTAATCACTAAGCAAATACTGCAAAATCAATCGTACGACCAGCTTTATGCTGATACACTAAACGCATTACAATTAATACAGACAGCCAGGCAGTTATGAGCGAAAAACCGGGAAACTACAGGTGGGTGATCTGTTCTCTTATTTTCTTTGCTACAACTATCAACTACCTCGACAGGGCGGTTATCAGTCTCCTAAAATCAAATCTTACACATGATTTTAAATGGGATGACGGTGATTATGCCAATATAGAGGTTGCATTTAAAATAGCTTACTCCATCGGGCTACTTTTCGCCGGTCGGTTGATCGACAAGCTGGGCACCAGGATGGGGTATTTCTTTTCTACTTTTTTATGGAGCGTTTCTGCCGTTTGCCATGCATTTGTTAACAGCACCCTTGGGTTTGGTGTCGTACGCTCGGCATTAGGGTTAAGTGAAGCAGGTAATTTCCCATCTGCTATAAAAACAGTTGCCGAATGGTTCCCCAAAAAGGACAGGGCGCTTGCAACAGGTATATTTAATTCAGGAGCGAACATCGGAGCCATCGTAGCGCCTTTGACGGTGCCATTTATTGCCGTAACCTGGGGATGGAGATGGGCCTTTGTGATTACCGGCTCTGTGGGTTTCATCTGGTTGATATTTTGGTTCATTTTTTATGAAATACCTGCAAGGCAAAAGCGTCTGAAAAAACCCGAACTGGACTATATTAACAGTGATACCGACGAGTATGACAGAACCGACAGGCTTACTGAAGATAAAAAAGTATCATGGTTTAAACTGCTCAGCTACAGGCAAACATGGGCCTTTTCGATAGGGAAATTCTTAACCGACCCCATATGGTGGTTCTATCTGTTCTGGCTGCCCGATTTTTTGGAAAGCCAATATGGTTTAAAAGGTACCGCCATAGCCATCCCGGTAGCTTTGGTCTATACCATATCAACCTTTGGAAGCATTTATGGCGGGTATTTACCCAAAAGCCTGATCGAGAAGAACTGGCCTGTGTTTAAAGCAAGGAAAACATCCATGCTTATTTATGCTATCGCGGTTGTCCCAATTATTTTTGCCCAGGTTTTGGGGAGCATTAATATGTGGCTTGCTGTTGTTATTATCGGTCTGGCTACATCGGCTCACCAGGCATGGAGCGCTAATATATTTACCACCGTTTCGGATATGTTCCCTAAAAAACTAGTGGGATCAGTTACCGGATTAGGCGGCATGTTTGGTTCGATAGGAAGCGTGCTACTCTCCTTACTGGTACAAAAGCATATGTTTGTTCATTACCGGGCCATCCATCATATTGAGATCGCTTATTACATCATGTTTTTTGTTTGCGGAGGCGCTTACCTGCTGGCCTGGTGCATAATGCATTTCCTCGTTCCAAAAATGAAACCCGTTGAGATTTAAAAACTTTCAACTATTCATAACAGCGTAAGTTGGTCTATGCCGCACAGGGAAATTAACCGAATTCGCAATAAAGCAAAGTTCATTGGCTTTTTGATGCAATTCATTAGCTTTTGCTATCATCGAACTCTCAGCTACAATTATTGCGGGATTTAAGATCACTTCTTCAAAATGCCCGCTACCATTGGCTGTTTCGGCCATAGTTCCTGTAGCATTATCGACATAATCAATTACTACGACACCCGCTTCTGAACATAAATGTAAATACCAAAGCATATGGCAGCTTGAAAGTGATGCTACCAATAGCTCTTCCGGATTATACCTTGTCTTGTCACCAAGAAATGATGGGTCTGAAGAACATAGAATTTCAACTTTACCTTCCGATTGAATAACATGATTCCTGTCATAAGCCCGGTACCCGCTGGTACCCGATCCCTTATTTCCGGTCCATTTTATTTTTAAATTATATTGATGTAACTTATTCATTGATATTTAATTAGCAATTTTTTGATTAATCCCCCCAATAGGGTGATTCTTTTATTTCTTAAATAAACGTAATTTGATAGTACATTTAAATCAGCAAGCCATTATAAGCGCCCGGCATAAACAATGTTAAGAATTTTAGGAAAATATACTCAATCGGGCAAAAAAACGGGCTTATATTGCTTATTCCTTTTGCCCGCTTTTATCCTGCTCAACTCCCGCAATTGTTTAGCGCAAAAATACACCTTTTCGCATTATGATATTGAAGATGGTTTAGTACAATCGCAGGTAAATAAATTAAGTCTGGATGATCAGCACCGTTTGTGGATGGCAACAGATGGCGGCGCCTGCCGATTCGACGGGAAGAATTATATGTCATACACCCGGCAAAATGGAATGCCTGCCAATTTTGTTTTTACTGTTTTTGTCGACAAAAATAACCGTATCTGGTTCGGCACTGGGGGTGGTCTGGTACAAATGGTCAATAAAAAACTAATTAACTATTCTGTACCAATTAAGGTAAGAAGTAAATTGGTAACAAGTATTGTGCAGGACGGTAATGGGAAAATATGGTTGGTATTGAGCCATCATTTGTTCCAGGTCTCAGGAAATTCTATTATCGAACAACCTATCCTGGATACTATTAAAGGTGGATTAACAAGCCTTACAGTAAATAAAAAAGGTGAACTATTTGCAGCCGTATACAAAAATGGTGTGTACCAACTCAGTAATGGCAAATGGACAAACATTGCCTCATCATTTGGAAAAGACCTGGTGATAAGCACGATCTTATTTGACAGGCAGGATACGCACAAGATATACCTGCTAACTTATAATGCCATTTATACCATTGTAAATGGCCAGATGCTGCCTTACGAGACCAGGTTAATGGCCTCAATAAAAGCACCCATGCTAAGCCTTGAGCAGGATACAGCCGCCAATTTGTGGATAGGTACCGCAACCGGCGCATTCCGACTTGGAAAGCAGCAACTCACCCATTTTACTGCAAGTAATGGCCTTACAGACAATCCTGTAACGGATATTTATAATGATGCCGATAATAATTTATGGTTTGCAAGCCAGGGGAGCGGCGTATTTAAATACGAAGGAGATAGCTTTATTACTTTCGACAGGTCGCACGGGATGTCTGATAACGAAGTGGTAATGGGGATAGCTAAAGAAAAAACCGGTCAGATTCTTATAGGTATCAATGGCGGCGGCTTAATGAGATATGATGGGAAAAGCCTGTCAGCCATTAAAATACCAGCAGAACATCCGGAATTAAACAGGATTCAATGCCTTTACACAGATAAGAAAGGACTGGTATGGATAGGTACCGAACGCGGGGGCTTGTGGAGTTATGATAATAATATCTTCAAAAAGATCAATAACGACGAGGTTTATTCGGTAATTGACGTTGCCGAAGATCAACAAAGCACCGTATGGGCAGCTACTCCCGGAGGTTGCTTTTATATCGAAAATAATGCACTGAAGCGGCTGGAAGATCTTAGTTCATTTTCTTCATCAATAGTTCCTATCGGCAAGGATTCAATAATCATAGGCACTAATGATGGTGTTGTGCTTGCCGTGAATAAGAAAATAGTTAAATCTTTTGAGTTGAAAGCTGTAAGGACCTCTGTTATTTTCTGCATGATCAGGTACAAAAATATGGTGATCATTGGTACCGATGACCGGGGCCTGTTTACCTGGAACTGGGCAACCGGCGATGTGAAAAATTACGGCATTAAGGACGGACTCAATTCTAATACAATATATAATCTTACTGTTGATAACAATGGTGTTATTTGGGCAGGCACCGGGCGTGGTGCCAACCGTGTGTTATTTGATGCAAAAAGCAATAGCTTTTGGGTTAATACCAGTACCGACTCAAAGCACCCCATCCTTGAATCAAATCAGAATGCCTCGTTATACGCCGATCATAAGGTGTGGATTGGGACAACTAAGGGCGTTATTGCCTATGATATTAATGCTACCCCTGCCGATGGGGTTGTTCCGCATATAATCATCGAATCTGTTAAATTAATATCACAGGCTTCGGGTAACAGAGCGCCGGAAAATACTATGCTGACTGACGGCGCAAATTTAACCTACAATAACAATCACCTTGCTATCTCATTTTTAGGTATTTATTTAAAAGACCCGCAAAGCGTATCCTATACTTATAAATTGAAGGGATTGGACAGCACTTATTCCATGCCGGTTAAAAACAATATCGTTGATTATCCATCTCTGCCACCGGGTAAATATACCTTCGAAGTAAAGGCGCTTACTTCGAATGGGATACTATCAGCAACTGCTGCCCGTTTTTCGTTTTCCATTACACCGCCATTTTATCAAACCACCCCTTTCCGGGTTTTGGCTGTTACATTCTTTGTTTTATTGGGTATCATATTGCAAAGCTACAGGCACAATCTCAGGATCAAACGCCAGCAGATAATTGAAGCCACAAAACGGGATGAAAGCCTTAGAATAAGGCAACAAACCGCCGAGGATTTCCATGATGAATTGGGGAACAAGCTAACCCGTATTACGGTGCTTTCAGAAATACTGGATACCAAAATGGACCAAACCCAGGCCGACCAGAAAAAACTGCTGGAACAGATCAAGCAAAATGCCTCCTCTCTTTACAATGGCACCAAGGATATCCTGTGGGCCCTGGATCCGCAAAGCGATAACTTATATGAGATACTAAGCCATATCAGGGATTTTGGCAACGAGTTGTTTCTGGATACTCCTACTGAATTTGAGTTCGACGGGATTGACGAATCATTTAACCAGGTAAAGCTACCAATGGAGTACAGCCGTAATATACCTATGATATTTAAAGAACTGCTGAACAATACCCTTAAACACGCCCACGCAACTCATGTAACATTGAGCCTGGATCATATTGAAAGGGACGAGATGCATTTAACACTAAAGGATAACGGCGCAGGATTTGATCAGCATGAAACAAGGAAAGGACAGGGTATCAATAATGTCATTACCCGTATTAAACGGATCAATGGTGAGATCAGCATTAATTCTGAAAAAGGCGCCGGTACCCTGATCAGCTTGAAAATTAAAATAAAGCCTGTAGTTACACATTAAAATTAAACAGTATGAATACCGAGCGAAACATTAAAATAGTGATCATTGAGGATGACGAGATCATCAGGGAGGGCTACACTTTGCTTATCAGCAATGTAGAAGGATATGAAGTTGTAAGCAGGTATGCATCATTCGATGAAGCTGCGAAAACAATTGTAAATGACAGCCCTGATGTTATTTTGCTGGATATCGAGCTGCCCGGTACCAACGGTATAGCAGCTATACCCAAGTTGAAAAGGATGCTGCCGCATGTGCATATTTTGATACTTACGGTATATGAGTCGGAGAAGCTGATATTTGAGGCATTGGCCAATGGCGCATCAGGTTACCTAACCAAAAACACAGCACCTGCTAAAATCATCGAATCGGTAAAAGAAGTAAAGGATGGGGGCGGGCCCATGAGCGTAAATATCGCGCGTATGGTGATCAAGTCATTTCAACGTAACCAGGAATCCCCGCTATCCAAACGTGAGACTCAGATATTGGAGCAGATAGCAGATGGCAAAAGCCGCAGCCAAATAGCGAAGGAACTGTTTATAGACCTGGAAACTGTACGCAGCCACATCAAAAACATCTACCTGAAACTGGATGTCAACTCCCGGGCCGATGCTATAAAAACGGCCAAGGAGAACAAGTTAATCTAACCATTTAATTCCCTGCAGGCATTGGCATATTAAGTGCCGGCTTAAGTGAGCCACGATGGCAGGTGGTACAGTTTACAACAGGGTTGGCACTTTGCAATCCATTAATGTTTTTGAGCAGTTGATTGTTAATGGTGGCCGTCATTGCTGACATTTGCCTGGCGATATCTTTTGCTGCTTTAGTCTCAGCTTCCCAGTGTTGAGTATCGTGACAATGACTACACGATACACCTAAAGAATTGGAAAACCCGAAATTCATGATGGCCAGTAATCGCGATGCCGGTATACCTTTAAATAGCTTTATGTTTTTAAATACAGAATCTGCAGGCATATTTTCCTTACCCTTTATAGCCAACTTTAATTCATCCACATAATGTTTTCTATCAGCAGCCAGCGAATCAGCATTATGGCTTTTAATGACTTTTACATTTTTTAAGTTAAAGGCGCTTAACCCTATTATCAGCAGTAAAAGACCGGAAAGTATGAGCGTGCGTTTCATTTCTTATTGGTTTAAAAGAAGTTTAATTTACTCAATTCGATTTCTTAAATAAGGAGTCAAGGGCATATTTACCCCCTCCTGCATACATAATGACAATCGCCATTATGCAGAAGGAAACGGTGATGGTTCCGTCAACTCCCCAATTTTTGCCAATGTTGGCAGATAATGTAGCAACAAGCATGGTAAAAGCGATCAGGAAGGCGCCAACCCTCGTGAACAATCCAGGTAATACAAGCAGGCCTCCAAAAAATTCGCCTCCTTTGGCTAAAAAGGCCATAAAAAGCGGAAATGGAAAATGGAGCCCATGCCCAAACCAGCCCTCAAAAAATTTACGATCTTCATCTGAATAGAATAACCTGAAGAAGAACCGCCCGTTTGTCATCATTATATATCCAACCCAGATACGCAGAATCAGCATAATAACATCGCCAATGGCATTTTTATTAAATCTTGCTGTCATATTGAAAATATAATAATGATAAGTGGTGCAGTGTATATCTATAAAGCTAAGCATTCCCATTGATCTGAAAGTCACCCCATTAGGGTGATTTCTATCGGTTGATTAAATCAATAAAATCACCCTATAGGGGTGATAATGTGCTAAAATCACCTTGGTATCTTTATACAGATTTAATTTCAAGATGAGTGTTATGGAATATTCTAAAGTACTTGATAACAAAGCCCGTATAACCAGTGCTACCCTCTACCAAAAGTCGTATACCGAAACTACCGGGAATTTTAGCATCCGGTTTGTATTCAGCGGCAACGAAACGTATACCATAGGCAGGCGTCAGCTGTCAATTCATAGTGATTCCTTTTTAATATTGAATAAGGGGACTCAGTTTACAAGTAATGTTGACCCGCGTTTACCTGTAGATGTGTTTTCAATTGAATTTGATGATGATTTTTTAACTGATTTTAACAGGGCCAGGTTAGCAGGTAATGGTTTAAGGGCCGACACGGATAATATAGTTAATTCATCATATAATCTTCGGGAAACCATTTATCCGTTTAAAGGTGATATTAAACTTAATATCTGCCGACTTAAAAAACATTTAGACAGTGGCGCAGGAGACGATAAATTAATAAGAGAATGCCTGTATCGTTGCCTTGTCAATTTTTACTGTGTTTATAACGAGGAGATATTTCAAAAAGCTACAAAGCTCAATTTCCTGCATAACAGTACCAGCATAGAAATATTAAGGCGACTTAATTTAGCTAAAGAATATCTATACGCCAATTACAATAAAAGCGTAAACCTTACAAATTTGGCAAATTATGCCTGCCTTTCGGTCAATCATTTATTGCGCACCTTTAAATTGGCCTATAACCAATCCCCGCATCAGTTTTTAATTGAGCTTAGGCTACAGCGCGCACAACTACTGTTAGCCAAAACAGAATATCCTATAAATGAAATTGTCAACATGGTGGGATTTAAATGTACCAGTTCATTTATAAGGCTATTTAAAAGCAGGTATAAAACCACTCCGCTTAAATACAGGAATGTAGCAGCATAACCAGCTACATTTGCCTGTCCAGTTCTGTCATCTGCAATCAATTTGATTTTGCAAGGTTGCCGTATTCATCAATCTTACTATATTTGCGCCCTGAAGGAAATAGCCATAGCAGGGGTTTAAGCACATAAACAGGCGAAGAACTCAAAACAAGGCCCGTTCGTCTAGGGGTTAGGACGTTAGATTTTCATTCTAGAAACAGGGGTTCGATTCCCCTACGGGCTACTTAGATTATCAAAACACCCTTGTAAGTCAACTACTTATGAGGGTTTTTTGTTTTTACTGTCAATAAAAGTAGGATAAATTCAGTTTAATCTGATTAAAATTCACTAAAGATTTGAAGTGGGGTTTAAACAATAAATATCCATTCATGTTTTTTTGGGTTCCCACTTACCAGCGGGGGGGCTGTTCATTCATACGCCTGCAAGGCATTAGGCCGGTATCTATTACCATCCCTAACACGGAATTTACGTTTACAGTATGTCCTATTTTAAGGGTGTTCCATTTAGAGAGTGGAACATTTGAAACACCTGGAACGATGTGGAACACCCGCAATAGTTAAAATTAATTTTCTCTGAAGTTAAATTTGATTAAGATTTACTGTAATAAGTCGGCCACCAACATCTTTGATACACTTATTCACTTTCCAGACAGTTAGGTTCTAAATAATAGACTAAATTAAAAAGGATGGCATCTAAGTACTATCTTTTTAAAAATTTTAATGCCATGTGCTTTTACTCATACTGATCATCAGGCTGTTAATTTAATAACACATTATTGATACACTACCAACTACTAGGGTTAATTTGTATCCATGGTGAAATCAGCTTTTATATTTAGTTTTAGTTTTTGTTTATTAAAATCATTTAAACTAAAAGGACCCAAAATCCCTTTTTCTGGGTAATAAGTGAAGTCATTATGAATTGGCACAATAAAATAAAATACTAATTCTTTTTTTTCGCGCTGACTGGTATTTTCAGAAGTGTTGTTTTTAACGACAATACTATCTCCACTTCTAGAGATCGTAGTGGGTGAGCTTTTTGGATATTGTTTGACAATTATATAACTATTATTATACCCGACAGCAATAACATCGCTTCTCACAATACCAACAAAATCACCATCATCATTCACTTTATAACCGAGTTCCTTACCATTATCTCTATTCGATGAGATTAAGTAATATCGGCCAACTATTTGATTATTTACATCAAAGGAATTGCATGATTCTACTGTAAACAAAATTATCATCAAGAAGTTAAGTTTGACTAATTTAAGTATCATATTTAAGGTCTTCTAATTGGCTCTGTCCAGATATATTCTTGATAAGTATTTCCCATAATTGAACCTTGAGCTCTTTCCCAGTTTGGGCCTTGATCATAAAATAAAGAAGTAAATGAAGTACGATTAAATACAGCAAATACCAACATGTTATTTACTACAAATATATCAACAGAGTATGATCCTACAAATTGTTGGATTGGATTTAATCCCGCTTGGTAAAGGCCCTTCAAACCAAATGATATACCATAGTCACCAACACGTGCATTTGTCAAATCTGCAGTTAGTTTGTATTTATTGTAGAAAAAGCTTCTTGCTTTTTGAATGCTTTTGGACCTTCTCATCTCATCTGTTACACGATTGTTAATAAATACTCTATTATCTGGTCCTGTTCCGGTAAAAAATTCTCTTGTCATTGTCGCAGCAGTTCCAACATTTGACAAATAATTCAAAAACCCTTGCCACCAACTAGGATATCCTGAATCAACTCGTCTGGGCGCCATATCGGTAATAGTAGTCCCCGCCAAAAGTTTCCCCTGAGTTGGCGGATCACTTTGATCAGGCGTAACAGTTACCCCTGATAGAGGTGTGCCCTGAGTTGGTTGATCAGCATCATTTGAGGGAACAACGGCACCCGGACTCAGAGGCCCAGCCGTCACAGTTCCTTTCGAATTATTAGTGGTACTGCCTCCATTATTATCATTGTTTCCGCCACTATTACTTGAACTAGCAGGTCCTCCTGGCCCATAAGGCCCATTTGGTCCAAAATTATAGCTTCCGCCGCCGCCACTACCTGTAATTGAACTGACCCCTATCGCGTAATCGCTTTCCCCTTCGCCCCCGTTGGCATCCGACCATATCGCATATCCCACTGTCAACGTATATATTGTCGGGCCCTGAGTGTATCCAAATGATTGTGGCCCCGGAGCCTTATTCGCACCTGCCGGATCATTATACATAATGGGATTATTCCCCGCATACTGATACCCCGTCATACTCATAGCGCTCTCCGCTACAGGATCGACTGCTACAAATCTGCCAATAGCTGAATCATAGTTCCTATAAAAGGTTTGGTAATAATTCGGCAGATTACTGAAATCATTCTGCCATTCTGAGCCACCATTATAGAGGTGTTTATTATCGTTGGTCGGCGTGGTGATGATGCTATTGGGTAAAATCATTCCAAAACCATAATAGCTGTTCTCTTGGGTTACCACGGCAGCACCCGAGCCATTATTTTGGAAGCTTAACCGCGCGTTGCCCTGCTGATCGCTGATCACGTATTCCTGTGTCAGCGTACCGCTTACATTCAATACCCTGCCCTCCGGCATGGCAAAATAAAGCAGGGTGCTGTTTAATTTATCACCAGCACTTTTGTAACACTACCCATCCCACAACTATTAACGATAGATAATTTTTGCGTTTTTATACTTTTTTTTCAGTTGATAATAATCTTTCAATATGATATGGATGTAATTATTTCTACAAATAACTTTTTCAATCTGATTTCCAGAAATAACCATGGTTCCAGGATATTCAACAAAATCATCATCTACTTTTAGAATCCATTTGCTTTTGTGCTTTTGTATTTTATACAATTCTAATACATCTTGGAATGTCAATAATTTTATCTGACGTTCAAGAGATAATATTAAAATATCATCGACCTGAAGCCTGGCTTTAAGCTCTTTTAATGAAGAACTCGAAAGAACATCCATGTTTGTTATATATTTTGGATCTATATAAGCATATTCAGTTATTAAAGTTGGTTTATTGTCAAACTTTAGTATATACATACGTCTGACTGATTGATCTTCTTTAACAGAATCTATCTGACCAAAACAAATATTGCATATCATTAATGTCAAACAGAGTAAAATGATTTTTTTTTGTAAAGCCATAAAAGTAACTTTCAAATAATAATAATTGATGTGTACTATGTTCTACAAAACCCGTTTTCCACCTTTCTTATTTTCTTCTTTTACTTTATAATAATCTTTTAATATAATATTTATATAATAGCCTTTACGACTATTTACTATTTTTACTCCATCCAGTTCACTTTGAGATATCAGAAGTGTTTCTGGATAGTCTATTGTCTCGTCATCCAATTTAATAATTGGTTTTTTATATTTAGTTTTAATTTTATACAAGTCAAAGAGCTCGTTCAAGGTTAGCACTTTCGTTTTTGGCATTAGTTTTAAAATTATAACACCATCAATTTTAAGCAAATGACAAATTTCCCTCGATGATGAATCGGGTAATTCGTCTCTGCTAATCACTCTCATTTCATTAATAAAGGCATTCTCTGTCGCTATAGGAGGTTTGTCAGCAAATTCTATAATATATAAAAATTTGAATTTTGTCTTTATCGTGTCGCTGGGTACCTGGTATGTTTGCGCAAAGCATAAATATGCCATGATAAAAAGAATGCTTGTTAAATAAATTTTCTTTTTCATGTGATTGAGTTATTTATTATATTCTAATTATTTTTTCAAGATCAATAAAGTTTATTTAGAACCAGTAACTACAAATGTATCATAAAAAGCAGCAGGACTTTTATTACCATAAGTACCCGTTGCCGGATTCCAGTATGTATAATTAAATCCGGCATTAGGTCCGTTAAGAAAATAGCTGAAGCCGGTTATTAAGACTTCATGAGCTTGTGTTGGTGATATCAAAAAAGTTCCTAATACCGGATCGCCATTAAGAAGTCCACCAATAACATCTGAACTAAAATATCCATTTAAAAATTCATTAAAAAGCTTTCCTGAAGATACATCTATCCCATAATCAACAATGTTTTGAATCCTTGAACCGTGTAAATCATTACTAATGATGTACTCATGAAAAACCCCCTGCCCAGTAGTATGACCGCCATAGAAATTTTGTGCGCCTGATATGCTACAAAATGCACAGGTATTTCCATGTTGTCTGTTCGAGCCATTATTAAGGGGAAGATTATTACCTGGTATATGATATAGATTACCGGCATAGCTATAAGGGTCACCTCCTACACTAATATTATTATCCCAAGTGACACCTTCGTCTGGTTCATCCTCATAACTCATCTTATTGGGATTGTCAACGATTGACCAAAGAACCTTATCAGGACCTATTGCATTCATATTGATTGTTGTGTTCGAATTCACTGCTCCAACCGCAAATTCTGCGGCTGCCCCTGTTGACGGAGCACCACTATTATTGCTTGGGCTTCCACTGTCATCACTCCCACCTGACGGGGAGTTTCCATCCGCTTTACTAATAGTTCCTGCACCACCTTCGGCAAGACTAATAAGATTTTGAACGAATGAGTTATAAGCAAATGCACTCATTTCGTCATCTGCTTCAGCATTTTGATAGTCATCATTTGCATAAAAAGGCTGACCGTTCCCTTGAATAGGCGGCCCGAACTTGTTCCCTAACGGATCATTCAACATGATCGGATTGTTTCTAGCGTACTGATAACTTGTCATGCTTGCAGCACTCTCTGCCTGAGGATCAACCCCCACAAACCTACCAATTGCCGCGTCATAATTTCTGTTAAAGGTCTGGTAATAATTAGGCAAATTACTAAAATCATTCTGCCACTCGCTGCCGCCGTTGTATAAATGTTTATTGTCATTCGTCGGTGTAGTGATAACGCTATTGGGTAGGATCATCCCAAAGCCGTAGTAACTGTTCTCCTGTGTAACCACTGCTGTGCCCGAGCCGTTGTTCTGGAAGCTGAGCCTTGCATTCCCCTGCTGATCACTGATCACGTATTCTTGTGTCAGCGTGCCGCTTACGTTCAATACCCTTCCCTCTGGCATCGCAAAATAAAGCAGTGTATTATCCAGGTATACAAACCCATCAATATAATCCGTAGTATGCTGCAAAACGTTATTATCATAAGCCTGCTTCCTTATTAATGTTCCAGATGCATCATAAGTATAATTGATATACCTGTTCGTGTACCCGGTCATGGTGATCTTGTCAGTCCTGTTCAGCACATCATAAGTAACCCCCAGTGCCTTGTAGGGATCGCTTGTCAGGTTACCGTTACCGTCGTAAGTATAATTGCCCGCAGCATTGCCCCCGGTCAATACCCCAAAACCATTGCTGTTGCCAGCGGCATCCGTTATCTTGTACAGCTGGTTGGGACTGGTTGTGCTGCTATAGGTATAAGTGAGGCTATCGATCAGTGTTCGCACGGTACCACCCTGCGCCGAAAGATACCGTGTAAGCCCCAGAATGTTCCCGTTCACATCATAGCCCTTTATCTTTTCATCCCAACCGCCCAAATTGGCATAGGATGCCCCGGTACCCGATGTCGATAACCGCTCCCCATAAGCCTCGCTGACGTATCTATCGATACCGTCATAACTAAACTTATAGCTCCGCTCATACATGCTGTGGCCAATGTTGTTATTGTTCATCCACTTCACTGCGGAGAGTTTGCCGTTATAATATGGCGTATTGCTCAATTTGCTGTCAACCTGGTCATAAATCATCTGCATACCGAACAGGTCGTTAGTATCATTACTCGTTTTACCCGTATCATTCGCCAATCTGCTGTTGTTAATGTAAAGCAACTGCCCGTGCAAGTTATACCGCATATTCACATTTTGCAGCCAGGTGGTGCTGCTCACATAACCCAATCCTTTTTTGATCACCTGCCCAAGCTCGTTATAACTATAGGCGGCCACATGGCTCACGGTAGTTGATCCGTTATAATACTGATCCACCGCCGTTACCCGGTACACCTGGTCGTAGGTGATATTGGTCTGCACCTTGATAGATACGGCCGCAGCGCTTTGTTTTTTTACCTTATTGATCTGTGGCACACCCAAAAAATCAGGCACCGAGGTTGCCGTATCAGTTAAGGTTGTCGAATTCACATAATACAAATGGTTATTGCTCTGGGTCTGTATCACATGCAGGTTCTTATCATAAAAAGTTACGCTCAGCAGCCAGGTACCGCTTAGCCCCGAGCCTACAGTGGTTTTCCATACCATGGTCGGCATGCCTTTTATCTGCGCTGTTGTTGCTCCAACTTCGCCCGGAAGCCCTTGGCTGGCATAGGTATAATTGGCCGAACCTGTTTGCTTCAGGTCATAATCATCATAATACTCATAAGCCAGCGGAGTATTATTTGTAGTAGGAAACAGGTTATTGGTATAATACCCGGTAGTAGTGCCTGCCGAACTGCGGTTTGGGGGTTCCCGCTTACCAGCGGTCGGGCTATACACTCATACTGCGCAGGCATTAGCCACTGGCCGGTATACGTTACTATCCCTAACCCGGAATTACTGCTACTAAAAACTGCAACTGCTACTTTAAAAAACTGTCCTATTTTCAGGTCCAAAGGACTCCTGTGTAGGTGTTCCATTTAGAGAGTGGAACATTTGGAACACCCGGAACGATGTGGAACACCCGCAATAGTTAATAAAATTCTCTTAAAGGTTAAATTTGATGGGGTTTTATTGGAAATCCTGTGGGCAGCTATTTGTATTTGATGTATTGTCAAAAACAATGGGGATGATTCTTTCATAATTTTGATACTCTCCCTAATCATTTAATAGTATTGTCTAATTGAAATTTCGACACCATCGTCATGCCTTTTTCTCTGATTCCGTTTATGCTAAATTTCATCTTCCTTACAACATTGCCTTGAATTGAATAAATAAAGCGAGTATCTATGGCAATAGTTATATAGCCATCACTGGTGGCGGAACTTTCGGACATAATAAAACCACTTGCACTATGGTCATTCAAATCCACATTATTATTGATACTATCAGTAGTAATTAAAGTACTGTTATATTGCAATACTAATTTGTTTTTTGATAATATTGATTTAACTGTAAAAGAATTGATCAATTTGTACTCTACAGTATTTACAGAGTCCGCCCATACGTCACCTTCTTTTAAGTTTATGGGTATATTTTGTAAAAAAAACAAACTCTCACTATAATTAATAGTATCAAACGGCTTTATATCGTATAAATCCGAGCTTTTCGAGTACCAGCTTTTATCAATCGAAATATTTTCACTAAAATTCTTATTAATTAGTTCGTCCGAAATTGTATTAAAAATTGACAAGATTCTTGACAGCTTAATAAGATGGTCAGTGTCATAAAAATATTCTGACTGATTTAGATATGCGACTTGCATCCTTTTTAACGATCTTGTAGCTACGACTGATCTGTCACCATTCCATCTTAATAGTGTTTCCCAATGCATCCGTTTTGTATTATTTAACAACGAATCAATGCTGTCATGTTTTTTAAGAAAATCGGAACTCATAGAATTGTAAATCAAATTCGTGATGATTTTATCTCCTAAAATTGCAGATGTTTTGGGGTTTTGTTGAGCTAACAAGTTGCATGGAAAACTTAATAATAATATAAAGGATATTTTCATCTGCAAAAAGAATGGTGTATTCAATAAATCGTGCACAACAGACGTTGTAAGTACTTAACTACTCAAAAAGAATATTTCCCCTTTTTTTATAATCAGTTAAGTTCTCTGGCGTGAATAATGCCTGGTAAACGCTTGAATATTGGTTGTCCTTTAAGAACGTTGAAAAAATCCTAAGACCGACAATTCTTTGTTTTAAAAAAACAAAAGCTAAAAAGCGATAATGGGGCATTGTTTTTTTTATCATCAGTAATAATTTGGAGAAATATTCTTCATAAATATTTTTCGGGGATATTGTTATTATTGGGTCGAAGTCCGATTTTAAACCCTTGTCTATCAATTGAATGCTATCTTTTCCATAAATACAAAAAAAATCAGCTAAAAGACTAAAATGACAAAATAATTCTTGAGTAAATGTAACGTTCTCAATTTCCTTTTTAGCAATAAAAAGTACAATTGTGTAACAGGTATCTACGTGATCATTCCCGTGGTAGACGGATAAAAGATTAGGAAAAGTTATTTGAATTTCTTTTACAATTTGCTGCCATTGAACTATATTTTTGTGTAATTTATTGTCAATCATTTCGGTAGGTATGCGTCTAGCGGCAGAATATGAATCATCACCTTCGGCATTTATGTTTTCTTCAATATAGTAATATTTCGAAATCGCCTCATAAACATCTTTATATTCCATAATTATCAATGATTAGGTTCCGGTGTAAACTTCAAATTGCTAACGGGAATTCCTGGTACTGAATAGTGGTCCCATACATTAACGTTAGCATTAAATCTCTCAAACAATTGAAATGCAAAAATATCAAGAAATTCTCTTGTAGCCGCTTTGTCACTAAGATTCACACCACTAATCAACAAAGCGTTTACAGCCATTCCAGCTGCGTCAAATGAATCCGCAACAGTTTCTTCAATAAGTTGAAATTCATTTTTTTGTTGCATAATATTTTCTATTTGTTTTATCGGAATACCAATAGAAACCTCAACTAAATTAATATTTACTGACCTGATAATTTGTCCATTCTCTTTAACTTCAAGTGGCAATTTATTGTTAAAATCTTTAGGCAACCTAAAATTTGCGAAAAAATATGGGTCCTTACCATTTTTTCCAACATCTAATCTAATGGACGTTGGTACCAAATAGCTGAAATCTTCTTCTTGCCCTCCCGTACTAGTATTATTATACCAAGTAACACCTTGAGCTATTTCATCCGCATAACTTATATCATTGGGATTATAAGCGCTTACATTAATAACCTTATCAGGACCCACTACATTGATATTTGCTGTATTCAGATTCCCTGTCCCTGCTCCAACTGCAAATTCTGCGTCTGTCCCTGTTGATGGAGCACCGCTATTATCATTATAATTAGTAGCTGGATTATCACCACCACCTGACGGGGAGTTTCCATCCTCCCTACTAATAGCCCCTGCTCCACCTTCGGCAAGGCTAATAAGATTTTGGACGAATGAATTATAAGCAAATGCACCCATTTCGTCATCTGCTTCAGCATTTTGATAGTCATCATTAGCATAAAAAGGAACTATAGGACCTTGTACCGGCGGCCCGTTTTTATTTCCCAGCGGGTCGTTCAACATAATCGGATTATTCCTGGCGTACTGATAACTTGTCATGCTTGGAGCACTTTCCGCAACTGGATCAACTCCCACAAATCTGCCAATTGCCGCATCATAATTGCGGTTAAAAGTTTGGTAATAGTTCGGCAGATTACTAAAGTCATTCTGCCATTCAGAGCCACCATTATAGAGGTGTTTATTATCATTGGTTGGCGTGGTAATAATGCTGTTCGGCAATATCATCCCGAAGCCGTAGTAACTGTTCTCCTGTGTAACCACTGCTGTGCCCGAGCCGTTGTTCTGGAAGCTGAGCCTTGCATTCCCCTGCTGATCACTGATCACGTATTCTTGTGTCAGCGTGCCGCTTACGTTCAATACCCTTCCCTCTGGCATCGCAAAATAAAGCAGTGTATTATCCAGGTATACAAACCCATCAATATAATCCGTAGTATGCTGCAAAACGTTATTATCATAAGCCTGCTTCCTTATTAATGTTCCAGATGCATCATAAGTATAATTGATATACCTGTTCGTGTACCCGGTCATGGTGATCTTGTCAGTCCTGTTCAGCACATCATAAGTAACCCCCAGTGCCTTGTAGGGATCGCTTGTCAGGTTACCGTTACCGTCGTAAGTATAATTGCCCGCAGCATTGCCCCCGGTCAATACCCCAAAACCATTGCTGTTGCCAGCGGCATCCGTTATCTTGTACAGCTGGTTGGGACTGGTTGTGCTGCTATAGGTATAAGTGAGGCTATCGATCAGTGTTCGCACGGTACCACCCTGCGCCGAAAGATACCGTGTAAGCCCCAGAATGTTCCCGTTCACATCATAGCCCTTTATCTTTTCATCCCAACCGCCCAAATTGGCATAGGATGCCCCGGTACCCGATGTCGATAACCGCTCCCCATAAGCCTCGCTGACGTATCTATCGATACCGTCATAACTAAACTTATAGCTCCGCTCATACATGCTGTGGCCAATGTTGTTATTGTTCATCCACTTCACTGCGGAGAGTTTGCCGTTATAATATGGCGTATTGCTCAATTTGCTGTCAACCTGGTCATAAATCATCTGCATACCGAACAGGTCGTTAGTATCATTACTCGTTTTACCCGTATCATTCGCCAATCTGCTGTTGTTAATGTAAAGCAACTGCCCGTGCAAGTTATACCGCATATTCACATTTTGCAGCCAGGTGGTGCTGCTCACATAACCCAATCCTTTTTTGATCACCTGCCCAAGCTCGTTATAACTATAGGCGGCCACATGGCTCACGGTAGTTGATCCGTTATAATACTGATCCACCGCCGTTACCCGGTACACCTGGTCGTAGGTGATATTGGTCTGCACCTTGATAGATACGGCCGCAGCGCTTTGTTTTTTTACCTTATTGATCTGTGGCACACCCAAAAAATCAGGCACCGAGGTTGCCGTATCAGTTAAGGTTGTCGAATTCACATAATACAAATGGTTATTGCTCTGGGTCTGTATCACATGCAGGTTCTTATCATAAAAAGTTACGCTCAGCAGCCAGGTACCGCTTAGCCCCGAGCCTACAGTGGTTTTCCATACCATGGTCGGCATGCCTTTTATCTGCGCTGTTGTTGCTCCAACTTCGCCCGGAAGCCCTTGGCTGGCATAGGTATAATTGGCCGAACCTGTTTGCTTCAGGTCATAATCATCATAATACTCATAAGCCAGCGGAGTATTATTTGTAGTAGGAAACAGGTTATTGGTATAATACCCGGT
>Ga0206890_1157_pt1 | contig 20745 bp, 18 predicted proteins | sample Alteio_BWOrgHeat_58_FD_152960 | JGI IMG/M metagenome (GOLD analysis project Ga0206890, IMG submission 152960) | Enriched cells from forest soil in Barre Woods Harvard Forest LTER site, Petersham, Massachusetts, United States - Alteio_BWOrgHeat_Nextera6 ... | reverse complement strand
CACATTAGCATCATGCCAGTAGAACGCGCTGGTATGATAAGTCGGAACGTAGCCTGTGGAAAGTGACGTGTCATCCAGGGCATCTGCTTTTACCCTGAAAGAATCTGTAGCTAAGCCCGTAAATAGGTAATAAACGCTCGACCCGCTGCAAGTTACAGTTGACGAGTCAACAGCTTCCAGCAGCAAAGTAGATGGGTTGTAGGTGATCAGCCATACTTTAACAGGCCCGGAATAAGAACCGCTGTCAAAGTTTACGTAACCGGATATGCCATCAACAGCTGTTACAGTTACGGGCGCAAGAGCCCAGGGAGTAGCGCCGCAAGTGGTAATAATGTAATAGATCGTATCGATACCCGGTGCTATCCCGGTTACTACGCCGGTTGCTGGGTTTACAGTTGCAATAGCTGTATTGCTGCTGCTCCATGAACCACCGGGTGTGACATCGGCCAAAGTGGTAGAAGAACCTTCCGCTACAGTGGATGCACCTGATATAGGAGCCGGGCTTGTTGAACTGCCTACAGTTACATACTTATAGGCGCTAGCAGAGCCTGAGCAGGCGCTGGTTACTGTATAGGTGATCCATGTGCTTCCTGCCGATACGCCCCAAACTACACCTGTAGCGCTTACAGTAGCTATCGCCGGAGTACCGCTGGTCCATACACCACCTGCGGTAGTATCTGATAAAGTTATGGATGAACCTATGCACAAAGATGAGGGGCCCGTTAGTGAGTCGCCTATTGAGAGGGTTGGAATCATAACCAAAATATCGCTGGAACATCCTGTACCAACGGTATAATAAATGTAGGTGGCGCCTCCGCCTGCTCCGGTTACTACACCGGTTGTCGCATTAACTGTAGCTACACTTATATTACCGCTGCTCCATGTACCGCCAACTGTGGCATCAGATAAAGCGGCGGTTGTGCCAATACATGTAGGCGTCGCTCCCGCAATCGCAGCTGGTGCAGCATACACAGTAAACGAGGTGGTAACATAACTGCCACTTAGCCAATAAGTTATAGTAACAGTGCCGGCTGATATCCCTGTTACTGTAGCAGTAGCGCCGATTCCGGTCGTTGTTATTGATGCAATGGCAGTGCTACTGCTGGTCCAGGTGCCCCCGGTCATTGAAGAGTCAAGGTCGGTCAAATAGCTGGCGGAGCCTATGCAACAGCCCATAATGCCGGTAATAGGCGGCAAGGCGTATGAACTAAAGGAAATAATCAATCCGAATAGCGACAGGAAAATAAGTTTTTTCATAATTTGTTTGTTTTTTGGTTAAAAAAGAAGTTTTGTTAATTCCCTTTTTATGGGATACATATACAATGACGAGGTACCAGGAGAGAACGTTAGGGCTAAAAATACATATTATTATTTAAATTCAAAAAAATAATTATCAGGTATAAATAATTTGTACTTAGTGAGGATGGCAGATTGTTTTTCTTTTGACCGTCAGATGGTCACACCAGTCTCATTTTTCACTATTAAACATTTTAGTTGTTGCAGTGTTTCTCTGGATAAGCCTAATGTTATGGGCGCGACTATAATCCAGCAGGTCCTTATCCACTGAGAAAAGGTTGTCGCCATAGAGATAAACCACGTGGCCGGTTAACCTACTGAAGATGTTATCGATCAACTCCTCTTTGTCTTTTTCGTAGTCAAGATGCACAGCCTCCAGGTGTCCTGCCAGCTTTGAATTGGCTATGTTGAAGTAGCCTATGTACCTGGTGCCATGTACCGTCAAAAAGGTGATAAAAGACTTGTTTTCCAGCAAGGGGTCCTCTACATAGGTGAATTTCTTCAAGAATGCATCGTAGAACGATATGATGGCCTGGTAATCATTGACGTCTTTGACTGTCCCGGTTTTTACAAGCAGGTAGTTCTTTAGTAAAACATCATAATCGTACGCGTCATAAACATCGCTGAAATATTCTACCACTGTAAATGTTTTGAATTCCAGGTCATGGGTTACATCATGAGAGCTTACCAGGGGCATATCTAATCTATCTGCCACGTCAACTTTCTCATTGACTAATGGCCCCTTCGGTGAGTTGCATTGACGGGACCACCAGGTGGCTTCGGCTCCATCTTTCGTTTTATACAATGCCAGGGTAGCATTGATGTATTGCGAGAAATTCATATTTCCGTCGTTGTCCAATGAGGGCACTTTTGCGTTGCTGATCTGCAGGTATCCCCACGTGTTTCCGGAAAACCCATTTATTTTGCCTCCCTTATACAGCAAGTCTTTTTTATTGCTTTCAATGAATGCTTTCAGGTCGTGGCCATTATTGTCATAGACTACCCCTTCCGCGTAAGGGAATAAATTACGGCACACCTGCGCAAATGATGTGGTTGCCATAAATAGCGATACAAATATTGCTGTCGCAATGGGTTTTGATAAAGACATAATTATTGGGTTGTCTTTGAATAATGGGTTACGATTATCCAGCCAAGTTAGTAAAAACTATTTAAGAAATTCTATTGTCACATCACCATCTCAGCAACTCCCCAATCCTCGCCGCCACCTTGTCTGCACTCGGCAGCATAGCGGCTTCAAGGCCCATGTTCATAGCTACTGCGGGCAGGTCCAGTGCGCCAATGGTTTGCACAGGCGCATCCAGTTGTTTGAAACAGTTTTGGGCTATGCGGCATGCAAGGGCTTCGCAGAACGAATTACGCAGTTGCTCTTCTGTAAGCACTATGCACTTGCCATGTTTCTTTACAGTGTTATAAATCAGGTCTTCATCCAGCGGATAGATGGTCCGTATGTCTATAACCTCTACCTGGCCTGGAAATTGTTTAGCGGCGTTCTTCGCCCAATAAACGCCCATGCCATAAGTGATGATACAAACAGATTCACCATTGTCAATAGCCTCCTTCGATGCCTCCAGAGCCACGGCTCCTTTGCCGAAGGGTAGTATATAATTGCGGTCCGGCTCTATGGTCTTGGCTTCTTCAGTGCCGGGCACCTTGCTCCAGTACAGGCCCTTATGTTCCAGCATCACTACCGGGTTGCCGTCATAAAACGCGGCCTTTATCAGTCCCTTGATATCAGCTGCATTACTGGGATAGGCTATTTTAATTCCCTTTATAGTAGCAAGGGTACTCTCTACGCTCCCGCTGTGATATGGCCCTCCGCCGCCATAAGCCCCTATAGGCACCCGAAGTATCATTGATACCGGGAACTTGCCGCAGCTCAGGTAACAGGATTTGCTGATCTCTGTGACCAACTGGTTTATTCCCGGGTAGATATAATCAGCAAACTGTACCTCCACAATTGGTTTTAGCCCCACTGCATTCAATCCTGCCGTGGAGCCAACAATATAGGCCTCCTGTATGGCCATATTAAACACCCGCTCATCGCCAAACTTATCGGCAAGCGTAGCAGCCTCACGGAACACACCTCCCAGGCGCTTGCCCACGTCCTGCCCGTAAAACAGGGCTTCGGGATGGTCCTGCAATATTTCTTCTACGGCGTGCAGGGCCGCGTCCACCATCACCACCTTGTCCCTGCCCTGCGGGCAGCGTTCGCCTTTTTCCATAATAACAGGCGTTGGCACAAACACATAATCCGCTACTGTGGCAGGGTCAGGCTCGGGAGAGACTACCGCGGCGTCAAACTCACTTTGGGCGTATATCTTTTGTTCCGTTTCTATGGCGTCCAGTTCCTCTGCTGTAGCATCTGTTTGCGCCAGCAGCACCTTCCTGAGTTTGGGTCCCGGATCCTCTAATGCACATTTGGCAAGGTCTTCAGGTGTTCGGTACCATTCTTTCCGGACGCCCGATGTATGATGCCCCAGAAGTGGCACTTTGGCATGTACCAGCATAGGCTTGCGATGTTCCCGCACCCATGATATGGCAGAGTCCATCGTATTGTAAGACTCTGTAAAGTCGCTGCCTTTCACCCGCACCCGCTTCATGCCCTTAAAACCTGCCGCAAATTCATAAGCATCCATAGTGCGCGCTTCATCGCCGCTTACAGATATACCCCAGTCATTATCCTGCACGAGGTAAAGGATCGGCAGTTGTTTGAGCACGGCAAACTGGAATGCCTCGCTCACTTCTCCTTCCGTAACGCTGCCATCGCCAAGGGAGCAGATGGTAACGGGTGGAGTGGGGTAGTCCGATAGTTTTTGTTTTTCCCTGTATTGTATGCCCTGCGCTACGCCCGTAGTGGGTATCACCTGCATACCGGTAGCGCTGCTTTGGTGTATAATGCCCGGAAAACCTTCCCGGCGAATATTCGGGTGATTATAGTAGGCCCTGCCCCCGGTAAAAGGGTCGCCGCCCTTGGCCAGCAGTTGCAGCATCATTTCGTATGGCCGGTAGCCCATACCCAGCATCATGCTTTCATCGCGATAGTAAGGGCTTACAAAATCACATGGCTCCAGCAGGAACCCCGTAGCCAACTGTATAGCCTCATGCCCCCGAGATGTGCTGTGCACATACTTGCATATCTGCCTGTTTGCATCATATATTTCCGCCATAGCCTTGGCAGTCATCATCAGGCGATAGGCTTTTAACAGTAATTCTTTTGGTAACATGGAGCGCAAAAGTAAGTTGATAAGTTGATAAGTTGATTGGTTGAATAGTTGATAAGTTGATAGGTCGGGATGATACCCGTATTTCATATTATGATTTGTGATTTAGTTTACACCATAAAAGGGGGGTGATTAGTTGATAAGTTGATCGGTTGATAAGTCGGGACGATACCCGTATTTCATATTATGATTTGTGATTTAGTTTACACCATAAAAAGGGTTTGTTTTGCTATTATCATATTATGGTTTGCGATTTAGTGTACACCATAAAAGGGATTGTTTTGTGTACCTCGTATAAAAGCAAAGCTATGCAACGCATTGCATAAATATATATATTTAGTAATATTTATATAATATGTTATTTGTATTATTTGGCAGGCCAGATCTGTTTCACGTATTCGGGTATTGCCTGAAAAGTCATAGTTTTATGGATCGGGGAAATGGGACAGGATTTTAGAAACACCATATATCATGCAATAAAGAACGCTATTTAAAAAAACTTAAAAAATGACTAAAAAAGAAATAGTAAACAGAAATATTGGCCTGACATTTGATTTCCTACGCCAGGTAGTAAAAGATCCATCCATGCTTGATAATATTTCAGACGGTGCTACTCTTGAGTTTGTTGAAAAAGACTTTACACAGGTTGAAAAAATAAAGGCAAAGAAAAGTAGTAACAAAAAGTACCTTCTTGTAAAATCTTACTTGGAATTATTGTAAGAGGGGACACTACATCACACATCTTTCTGATTATTTTGTTAACCCTTCTATGATTGTTATGTATGAAAGAGGAATGAGAAATATTCATCCCGGCGAGATATTAAGAGAGGAAGTGATCAATGCTAATGAGATCACCATCACAGCGGCCTCAAAGCTATTGGGCGTTACCCGTACCACACTGTCTAATATCATTAATGGGAAATCTGACATCAGCCCTGAAATGTGCTACCGCATAGCTACGGTATTTGGCGGAACTGCTGACATCTGGGCGAATCTGCAGACCAAATACAATTTAAAAGCGATTGCTGATAAGGTTAAGACATTTAACCTTACTCCGTACAAGCCGGGTGTAGGAGCATGATAAGTTTAAGGGGCTGAGCACCCAACGAAAAAGGGGCTGGTTACCATTGCAAATCATAAACTTTCGGATGATATTGCAAAAGGGTCGGCGGCCAGCATTTTAAAACAAGCACAATTGTAAAACAGGCACACAATGAATAAATTTTTAGTGATCATAGAAAAAACCGAAACTGGTTTCAGTTCGTATAGCCCGGATTTAGATGGTTGTGTGGCAACAGGAAGAACTAAACAAGAAGTGGAACAAAATATGTATGAAGCTATTCAGTTTCACCTCGAAGGTTTAAAGGAAGAAGGAATAAATATCCCCCTGCACGAACAGAAAGTGAAGTGATGGTTTTTGCATAAACACAACACTGAAACGCCGAAACCGTGACCGTACGAGCAGTAAAATTTGGGGGGGTGGATGCCTTGATGAAGCAACATCAACAGAATGCCGATTAAAAATTGGAGTTTATCTTGACACCGAATGCGAAATAACATCCGGAAACTGGAAATATTTTTATTGTTTCGCAAGTCGAAAAGACTTGCAATAATTTAGACACAAGTCAAAAAGACTTGCGCCAATGGGGGGGAATAACCAAAACAAATTTTAAAATGAAGGCGCAAATTATTCTCATTCGTCGCTTGTAACTAGTTAAGATTGACTCCATAGCAAGAAAAAACAATAATATCCGTCATTTACTAATCCCTTCCAATGCAAATAAAAACGAATAGTTCAGAGCTACATCTTTAAGGTAATCAAACCTGCCGGAAGCCCCTCCATGGCCAAACGCCATATTGGTATGCAGAAACACTATATTGCTGTCAGTCTTCATTGCCCTGAGCTTTGCTACCCATTTTGCCGGCTCAAAGTATTGCACCTGGCTGTCGTGAAGGCCCGTTGTCACCAATAGGTTCGGGTATTTTTTCTTTTCCACGTTTTCATAAGGCGCATAGCTTTTCATGTAGTCATAGGCATCCTTGTTCTGTGGATTTCCCCATTCGTCATATTCATTGGTTGTCAGGGGTATGCTCTCGTCGAGCATGGTATTAACCACATCTACAAACGGCACCTGCGCAATGACCCCATGCCAAAGATCAGGGGCCATATTCACCACAGCGCCCATAAGCAGGCCGCCCGCGCTCCCTCCCTGCGCATATAAATGTTCTTTGCTGGTGTAGCCTGCGCTTACCAAATATTTACCGCAGTCAATGAAGTCAGTGAAGGTGTTTTTCTTTTTCATTAGCTTGCCGTCCAGGTACCATTGTCTGCCCATCTCCTGTCCGCCGCGGATGTGTGCGATTGCAAATACGAAACCCCTGTTGAGCAAGGTAAGCCTCGTGCTGGAAAAAGAGGCATCCATAGAAGCGCCGTATGAGCCGTAACCATATAGGAGCAATGGAGCCTTGCCGTTTTTTACAAGCCCTTTTTTATAGACTATGGAGACCGGTATTTTGGTGCCGTCTGTTGCCGTTGTATATATTCGTTCCGTAACATACTGCTTTGGATCATAGCCACCCAGCACCTCTTGTTGTTTCATCAGCTTTTTTTCATGGGTAGCGAGGTTATAGTCAAAGGTGGAAGAAGGCGTGGTCATGGAGGTATACCCATAACGCAAAACGGTACTATTGTATTCCGGGTTTGAACCAACATAAGCTAGGTAAGCCGGCTCTCCGAAATCAATATAATAATCTGAGTTGTCCTTCAGGCCGCGCACACGCAATTTAATTAAGCCATCCTTTCGTTCAGTGAGCACAATGTAGTCCTTAAATTCATCTACGTCTGCCAGCAGCACGTCTTCACGATGCGGTATTACCTCTTTCCAGTTGCTCGTGTCGGTTTTGCCGATCGGGCATTCCATAAGCCTGAAATTTTTCGCATTCCAGTTGGTCCTGATCAGAAATTTATTATCCAGCGGCATAATATCATAGCGCACATCTTTCATCCGCGGCTGAAACGAAACAAATGCAGACATCGGGTTATCCGCATCTATTATTTTCATTTCGGTCGACAGTGTAGCCTCTGAACTAATAATAATGTACCTGTTATTTTTAGATTTCCCTACACCGATATAATTGCTTTTGTCATATTCTTCATATACCGTAACATCAGTTGCCGCATCTGTTCCCAACGTATGCCTTTTTACCTTTTCAGATAGCAGCGTCACCGGGTTTTTAGAGGTATAGAACAATGTTTTATTATCATTCCCCCAAACCGAGCCTCCCTCTGTCCGGGCTATGGTATCTCTATATATTTCGCCTGTCTCCAGGTTTTTAATATAAATGGTATATTCCCTTCTCGACACCTCGTCTATGCCGTAAGCCATCAGCTTATTATCTTCACTTACATTAAATCCCGTTGCCGCGAAATAGGCGTGGCCCTTAGCCATAGAGTCCACATCAAGCAATACTTCTTCAGCGGCGTGCAGGCTACCTTTTTTACGGCAGTATTTATAATATTCTTTCCCATCGTCCGTACGCGTGTAGTAGTAATAGCCATTTTTAAATACGGGAACACTCTCGTCTTTTTCCTTTATCCTCGCTTTCATTTCCTTAAACAAATCTTCCTGCATGGCCTTTGTACCGCTCATCATAGTATCCAGGTAGTTGTTTTCGGCTACCAGGTAGTCCACCACCTTTGTACTATCCTTACCCTTCCGGAAATAATCTATCATCCAGTAGTAGTTGTCTGCCACCGAGTCGCCATGAACGACACGTATGTGCGATTGAATCTCTGCTTTCGGAGGCGCTACATTTTCGGGCCATTTATACGGTGTGTTTGTAATTTCCGTACGGGTATTGCAAGAAGCAAATGTGATCATTACAAAAATTGGGAAAATTAATTTTGTCATAAAAAATGTTTTAGATCTGTAAAATATTGAGCCACATCCTTTCTAAGCGTAACAATAGTAACATTTTATTTATTCAGGTTATAATGATTTGGCTAATATTTTGATGGTATTTGGACTAACCGGGATAATGACTGGACCTCAATCTATTGGAGGCTCCCTCCATTTTCTGCCAAATTTTCACTCTTTCATATCACCGCCCTGCAATAAAGTCCACCGTTAGCAAATGGTTCAGCATTTGCAACCAATTGAAGATGGATAATTATTCGCAAACAATAATAAATGCGGTGGATGCTGTTAAAAGTGCTGTAGTTAAGATTGACCGCATAGCAAGCAAAAACAATAAAAGTATCTCCGAGGGCAGCGGTTCTGGATTCCTGATATCTTCTGATGGCTTTTTATTTACCAATAGCCACGTCGTCAATAAAGCCAGGGCCATCAAAGTGGCGCTGCACGACGGCACAGTATGCAGTGCCGAACTCGTGGGTGAAGACACGATGACCGACCTTGCTATACTGAAAATTTCGGCCAATGAATTTGTACCTGCCTTGCTGGGCGATTCCGATGAGCTGCAGGTGGGGCAACTCGTCATTGCCATAGGCAACCCATTGGGTTTCCAGCACACGGTAACCTCGGGAATCGTCAGCGCATTGGGCAGGACCATGCAGAGTTTCAAGGGCAATATGATGGATTGCATGATACAGACGGATGCCGCTTTGAATCCCGGCAACTCGGGAGGGCCTTTAGTAAATGCAATGGGAGCGGTGGTAGGCGTTAATACGGCCATGATCAACGGAGCGCAAGGCTTGTGTTTCGCGGTGAGCATTAATACGGCAAAGGAAATAGCTGCCCAGTTAATGAGATTTGGCAAGGTGAAAAGGGCTTTCTTAGGGTTCCAGATGCAGCAGATAGAGTTAGTGCCCAAGTTAAGATCGGTAGCCGAGGTGAGTAACCACAGCGCACTGTTCATCACAAAAGTCGAAGAAAACAGCCCTGCCGAAAAGGCTGGCATACTCAGCGGCGACATTCTCTATTCATTTAATGGCCAGTTAATTGAAACCGCTGACCAGCTATTCAAATTATTGAACACCGGGAAAATCGGCATGTTTCAATATGTTGGTGTCATACGCAATAACCTGAAAAAGGAATTTAGGATAACACCAACTGAGCGGCTGGCAGCATAAAAAAGTTCGCTACCTATAGCAACTCGCAAAACTTTTTGCACGACGCCACCCGCTGCCTAAGAAAGTTAAAAAAACTGTTGCTCCTAAAGCCACAGCTTAGTACTAAACTTTTCAACCTTTAAGAAACATTATACCATTTAAACATCGAAAATCTGTATTGCGTTTCGCCTTTGCGATCTTTGAGACGTCACTTAGAAAGCTGCGCCCTTGAGCCTTGTGTGAGGACACTATCATGCAGGATTTTGACGCACAATTGGTATTACTCTTCCACGAATGCCAAAGGCTTTCCAAATGTATCAGGAAGAATAATCACGGAGAGCATTGCTAAAAACCATGCAATGCAACCGGTTATGGCAAGGCCCTCTGTCAGGCTAAGGTTAAAAAAATGCTCCAGGCCCTGGTGCAAGGGTATTAAGAGCACTACTGCTCCCCGCATAAAGTTGGTAACCGTTGCGGTTACCGTCACACGCAGGTTAGTACCAAAATGCTCGGCAGTAGAGGTTACAAACACCGAAAGATATCCGCACCCCAGGCCCATAAAAAATGAAGTCAGGTTCAATGACTGGCTACCGCTAATCCTTATGAAATGATAGGCCGTCGCAACTATGCCTATCGTCATAAATGAGATCAGTATCTTTTTCCGGCTTCTGAACAACTGGCTCAGGATGCCGCTCAAAAGATCGCCAGCCGATATGCCGGCCTGGAATAAAATAAAACAGGTGGAGAGTTTTAGCCCGGTAATACTATGCTCCTTTGCTATCTCCGGCGACAGAGTAATCAGTAAGCCAACACTATACCAGATAGGAACGCCTATGAGCACGCAGGCAAAATATTTCAGTGCCCGTTTCCCGGACGAAAACAATAGTATCAGCGATCCCCTGTTTTCTTTTTTTATCGCAGTCTCCATAAACATGGATGATTCAAACGACTTCATGCGCAGGATCAATACTATGCCGCCTGCAATTCCGGCAGCAAGAAATGCCTGTCGCCATGGCAAAAAATTTCCTGCCAGCCCTGCAGCTACCGCGCCCAGCGCGCCTAGTGTCGCCACCAGTATAGTGCCATAGCCTCGTTTTTCAACGGACATGGTTTCTGATACCAACGTTATACCTGACCCTAACTCTCCTGCCAGGCCAACACCCGCCAGGAATCGTATCACGGCATAAGTATCAACATCATGAACAAATGAATTAGCAAAATTAGCCAGCGAATAGAGTAGTATAGAACCAAACAATACGGTTACCCGCCCTTTTTTATCTGCAATAATACCGGTAACGATGCCACCCACCATCATGCCGGCCATTTGAACGGACAGAAGTTTCTCGCCCATTCGGGTTAATTCATCGCCGGACAAGCCAAGGTCTTTGAGCGATGGTACACGATAAACATTAAATAAGAACAGGTCAAAAGCATCGATAAAAAAACCAATGCCCGCTACCAGCACAGATATATTAAATACGGAGTGGTAAATTTTGCTGTTTGCTGCGCTCATTGCTTATCCTGATGTGCTAAAATAGGAATCAATTATTTGTTAGGAACGTTGACGAAATAAGTTCTGCAAGTTGGCGAAGTTATTTTTCTTTTTTACAAGGCGTAAAATCTGAGAATAGTGAGCTATTTAAAGACTTTTACAACGCAGTAAAAATGGAAAAGAACAAGTCAGGTTGCGGAAGTTATTTTGTCATCGTTCCTTAGCAACCAATATTTCTAAAAACTGTCATTGGTTAAACTTATTTTTACAAGTGCAAAACCTCCTTCACTAAAACATAAATCTATGGTAGCGGCATTACAATATACAACTGATGTACTGAACAAATATTTTGGTAGCGTTTTCGCACAGAGCGGCCCCGTCGTCGTTCTGGGTAACCTGGTGCAGCCCGATGGTTCTGTTGCTACGGCCAATGACAATAGGGTAATCATCACACTTGTTAACATTGAGCTTACCACAAAGAAAGCCCCGATTGCGCTTGGTAACAGGCAATCGCCGGGAACGGCAGCCGCGGCCTCAACGCCAAACTATCGGTTGTACATATTGATGAGCGCGCATTTTTCCAACTATACCGAGGGACTAAAGTACCTGGATAAAGGCATTGAGTTTTTCACCAATTCACCCATACTCGATGCCGCCGCCGATACTAATATGCCTGCAGGAATTGCCATGATCGAATTTGCCGTTGAAAATTTGAGCTATGAGCAGATACAGAGTGTTTGGGCCGCGTCAGGCGCCCGATATCAGCCTTCGGTGGTGTATAGATTGAATATTATATCGAAGTAGCTTTGGACTAATAAACAATCATCTTATTGTAATACAAAGTGCTGCCATCTGGTGAATAAGCGCGGTATAAATAAAACCCGGGAATGAAGTTATCGCTTACAGAACGGGTGCTCACTGAATACCGCCTAACGCACCTTCCGCTGGCGTCATAAACTTCGAGCGCACTATACACCTGCTTATCGGGGAACAAAAATGTTACGTTCCCGTTTCCATTTTGGGTGGTATAAACGGGAGAGGTGTTTTCGGCATTATTATTAGGTCCCGAGATCCTGGTGGTACCGATGTGCACAGTATCAGTTACCGTTTCGGAAAAGCAAGGCGCGCTGGCAGTATGCGATACCACATAGGTTCCATTTGCGGTATAGACGTGTGTGGGTGCGGCTGCCGTATCTGTAGCGCCATCTCCAAACTTCCATGTATAACCAGATGCAACCGTGGGGGTATATAGGAAAGTGACCCTGTTACCTGCCTGGCTATTGCCGAATCCCGCGTTGGGGTAGTGTCCGTATTGCTGCCATTGTGTAAGGCTGTCCAGTGTCACTTTGTCTGCCACGCTTTGGATGGTTTGGGCATCAGTTATACTCAGTCCGTCCAGGTACGAGGCGCCGAACGTTTTTTTATGGAATATCGAATTATACAGCACGCAGGTTTCAAGGTAGGAACCCGGCACTACCGGGTGGTCGCTGTCCGACTGGTAGAGCCATATGGCAGGGAAGCTGTCGCGCATCACCTTCCAGGCTGCACCCACAGGCGCTACTATAGCCTGGTTATCGTGCGTCATTTGCATATAGCTGTCCCTCAGGCCTTGTTGCATGCCATCATAAGTGCAGATTGGCGGATATACCGGGCAGTTTAGCGGATCGCCATCGGCATGGCCCCACGTCATCAGGAACATGGTTTGCGTGCAGCTGTCATTGGCATGTATCATGCTGTCCAGCTCCCGGGCATAGGGATAAACCTGTGTGTCTACCTGTGCCGGGGAAAATGCCGGCAGCTCGCTCTGTTCCTGCAATATCACTATATCCCATTGCTGCGAAAATATCAGTGATAGGGTAGGTGCGTACGTACAATGCTCCTCCAGTGTATATCCTCCGGGGTCAGACTGGCTGTATACCAGTGTGTCACCAAGCGCCGTCGCAAGCGTTTGCAACATCAGCGGCATATTATTGGTGTAGGTGTAGCTGTTACCTATGAATAGCACTTTCCTCGTTGTAGCCTGCGTGCTCATTGCAGTCAGTAGTACAGATAGGGTCATCATGCACGACACATACCAAAAGACAATTTTCAATTTGCTCATTGTTTTTTAAAAAAAAGTGAATCGTACTAGGTCTCGGCTGTATAAGACGCCTTTTTTACACTTTTCGTTGGCATATCCGGATACCAAAATGTAAACCAGTGTTAAAAGTAAGCCATCGGTGATTGAAATGCTCAGCTGGCAGCCAAAATTTTTATTGCCCGCAGCATCTGACGAGCAGGCTTTCATGTCATATTGCGGTGAATAATATGCGCAAATTTTCGCAATACCAATTTCTGAAACTAGCCGCCAGGTTGTCTTTCCAGCGAAAAAAAAATTTTACTACCCGTAGCAAAACGCATATAAAATTTGAAAAGCAGACCTTTACATCTGGGCGAAATAATCTAAAATGCAAACGCTAAATCCGAATAGGATCCCTCTGGATAAAATTAACAAATTATCAAATTGTCGAATTGTAAAATGTTTTAATTGCTGCTATTTTTTTTGTTTTCAACGTTATGAAATGTAATGAAATGTTATGTTTTTATCGTCAATTTTTTTGTAATGTTTTCATGGGTGGGGCTGTGAAAAAAGTTTCACTGTTACTCCGATAGCTATCGGAGCTCGGAAATGATAGGGTTCTCATCCAAATGTTAAGTTTAGATAGGTCCCGATAAGTTTTGGTAAGATGTAGTTTTCATGTTATTTGAAGTTCATTGTAGAACAATAGCCTGTGAATGTATTTCCCAGTAATATAGAAGCGCAAAAACTGTGAGGGGCTTTAAAAATGTAAGTTTAGCTAAGTTTTTAGGTCAATACTTAAGTAATATGAAATAAGCTCTTTGACATTATGTAATATCCATAAGCTAAAAATGATAGGCCAGCCCAACCCGCTTTCCGTCACTGGTCAGCGAGAAACGTTCAGGATGGTTACGTTCATATTTTTTGCTCAAGTGGCAGACGTAATCTCCAAGCATGATAAGCCCTATCCCACCTATGATAGCGCCTGCCGCGGTGTTTACATCGGCAGTGCTGAATACGTGTGGGTGGGCGCCCGTGCCTATTTCATCAACCATAATAACCGCGGCTGTTGCTGCTATACCAGCGGCGCCTGCTATTATTATCCCCGTGCCTATCGCCCTCCCGGCGCAATGTTTCCGTTTATGTTCCGTTTCAGGATCCGCAAATATCTTTGCGCTATATTGGTCAACTGTATTATACACCAATGCACAATTATTGACCGCAAAGCTCTGCCCTTTAACTATACCATGATAAAGCAGGACGATAAAAGAAAGAATAATTATACGCATCTCCGGTCAAACCTACAACCAAATTTGAAAAAGCGGAAATGTAGAGTAAAGTCCCAAAAGAAAACGGCAAATTACTGTACCTATTTAACCTTTTAACGAATTAACCTCTTAACCTTTTAACCAATCGCCCAATCAACTACATTTGCACCCATGTATCCTGACTTCCAGTACTTATTCCAGGCGCTTTTTGGAATTGAAATGCCTGAATGGCTCAGTATTTTTAAGACTTTCGGCTTTTTGGTGGCTTTATCTTTCCTTGGCGCCGCATGGGCTACATCAGAAGAGTTAAAAAGAAAGGAAAAGCAAGGCCTTCTGCAACCAGAGATAATAACCATCGAAACCGGAAAACCTTTAACCGCAATCGAGCTGATCACTTCGGTGATCATTGGCTTTATTGTGGGATTTAAAATTGGCGGGCTATTCGGCCATTTTGCGGACATCTCGCCCGACCCTATGGGATATTTGCTTTCGTTCAATGGCAACCTGGTAGGAGGAATAATTGGCGCTCTTGTAATAGGCTATAGTAAGTATGCAGAAAAGAAAAAACAGGAATTGCCCGAAGTGCTGGTAAAACGGGTAACTGTATATCCGCATGAATTAATGCTGGAGATAGTGTTGGTAGCGGCTGTTGGAGGGCTGGCAGGGGCCAAAATATTTAATGCCCTCGAAACCTGGGATGATTTCATCAAAGACCCTATTCATAGCCTCACTTCGTCCAGTGGGCTTACATTTCTTGGTGGGCTTATTGTGGCTACTATAGCTTTTTATTATTATACCCGCAGGCATAAAATACCTTTCAGGCACATGTGCGATGCTGCTGCGCCGGGCATTATGCTGGCTTACGGAATAGGCCGCCTAGGCTGCCAGTTCTCCGGCGATGGCGACTGGGGCATATACAACACTGCCTATGTCTCTGATCCCTATGGAACATTGATCGCAGCCACACCCGCGGAAAGCCAGCGTGTATTACCGTTACTGGGTGATGCACCGCATACCCGGTTCCCAGCGCCTGCCGGTCTTCCACGCTGGTTGTTCGGAATGAATTATCCTCATAATGTGGGGCATGAAGGCATACCTATCCGTGGGTGCGTGGGCGACTATTGTAATGTGTTGCCCGTAAGTGTATTCCCCACACCCATTTATGAGGCTGTTACATGCATTATCTTGTTCTTTGTGCTGTGGACGCTGCGCAAACGGTTTACCCGCACATTGCAAATGTTTGGTACCTACCTCATTCTTGTCGGAGTAGAGCGTTTTTTCGTAGAGCTGATACGTGTAAATTCAAAGTATGACTGGGGTTTTATACATCCCACACAGGCGGAAATATTATCTGTTGTATTAGTAATAACAGGAGCTTGCCTGCTGCTTTTTTATAGGGATAGGGATAGGGATAGCAGTATTCCAACTGCCGCTGCGTAATGCCAATTCTAAATGTTTATTTACCGTTGCTTATCCCAGCCAGTTTAAATACCTCACCCATGGTGTATGTATGAATGCCCTCGACCTGCCTGAAGGTGGCGTTGATCATTGCGCAGGCTACTTCCTTCCCTTGTATGGGCTTTAGCCTGCCAAGGCCGGGTATCCTGGATATTATATTCATTACCCCGATGCCCAATTGTTCGCCAGTCCTGACTTTTTCACGCTGGCCAGCCAGCATACCCGGGCGGATAATATGAATCACTTCGAACGGCAATTTTTTAATATCGCGTTCCAATTCTCCCTTCATTTTTGAATAGAATATTTTGGAATCAGGACTGGAGCCTGCGGCTGATATGAGCACATATTCTTTAATATTATTAGCAGCAGCGATCCTGGCAAATTGATATTGATAGGTGTAATCTATTTTATATTGGGCTTCTTTGCTACCTGCCACACGTAATGTGGTGCCAAGGGCAGAGTACAGTACATCTCCAGTTACCAGTTTCTTCCACATATCCTGGTCGTCAAAGTCGATTATATGTTCTTCCAGCTTTGGGTCATTGATTGCGGCGCTTCTTCTTACAAAGATCTTCACTTTATCAAAGCGGGTATCTTTAAGCAGCAATTTCACTAATTGCTCTCCCACAAGGCCGGTGGCGCCAATAACAATTGCTGTTCTCATCTGTGAAAGTTGGTTTTTCTATAATTGCATGAAATTTTATGCCACCAATGTAAAGAACAAAGGAGAAACAGATGATCCGGTATAAATAGTCACAGGAATAAATATATAAGTGATGGAAAACTTTTTTATTGCGCAACTATAGCCGTAAAATAGCTGCTGTTCAATTCAGCATTGGCCAGTTCCGCAGCTTCAATAGGAGCAAAGGACGACAGAGGTTCCCCCTTGCCTTTACGCACCGCTGTAGTATGTTCAAAATGTGCGGATGCCTTTCTGTCATTGGTTACTACTGTCCAGCCGTCTTTCTCGGTATATACATCCCGGGTGCCGAGATTGATCATTGGCTCTATAGCAAGTACCATCCCTTCCTTTAGCTTCTTGCCATCGCCGCGCTTGCCATAATTGGGCACCTGGGGGTCTTCATGCAGTTGTTTGCCTACACCGTGCCCCACCAACTCACGTACTACTCCGTAGCCATGCTCCCTTGCTGTAAATTGTTCTATAGCGTAAGAGATATCCCCAACACGGTTATTTTGAGCAGCCTGCGCCACACCGCGATACAATGATTCCTTCGTGATCTTTAATAGCTGTAACACTTCAGGTTTCACATTTCCAATTGCAAAAGTGTAAGCTGAATCTCCGTGATAACCATTCTTGTAAAACCCGCAATCTACCGACAGAATATCCCCATCCTTCAGCTCATAATCACCTGGAAAACCGTGAACTACAACTTCGTTGACCGAGATACATAAAGCATAAGGAAAGCCATGATAGCCTTTAAAAGAAGGAGTTCCACCATTATCCCGGATAAAAGTTTCCGCCATTTTATCAATAGAAAGCGTGGTGATACCGGGCTTTAAAAATTTTGCCACCTCGGATAAGGTGGCAGAAACCATTAGCGCGCTTTTTCTTATTATCTCTATTTCTTCTTTGCTTCTTATGTGTATCATACTATCTCTAAATCAAAAAGCGGAAAGCGGATATTTTTGAGACGCTTTCCTTAGCTCTTTATCGCCCTCTACGCTGATAATCTGCTGGTTGTAGCGCCGGTAGCCGTTCTCCCCGATATACGGCCGGTTTTCATTAGCCCGTCGTAATGATTCATCAGCAAATAACTTTCCACCTGTTGCAAGGTATCAAGTATTACACCAACGCCTATCAGCATGGAAGTACCACCAAAGAAGGAAGCAAAACCACTTGTAACGCCAAGCAGGGTAGCAATCCCCGGAAGAATACCTGCTATTGCGAGAAAGCACGCTCCGGGCAATGTAATGCGGTCCATGATCGTAGCTATATAGTCGGCAGTAGGCTCACCGGGCTTCACGCCGGGTATAAAGCTGTTATTGCGCTTCAGGTTATCAGCCATCTCTGTAGGGTTAAATATTAACGCTGTATAGAAATAGGTGAACGCAATAACCATTATCGCATAGATAAGGTTATACCACAACGAACGATTATCTGAAAGTGCATGCACAAAGCCAGCTGCCTTTTCATTGGTTGCAAATCCCGAAAAAATAGTTGGGATGAACATCATTGCCTGGGCGAAAATGATAGGCATAACACCTGCGGAATTCACCTTTAAGGGAATGAAATCACGTGATCCGCTTACTTCTTTGGCAGCATTGCTGCTTCCAATAATGCGGCGTGCATAGTTGAGCGGTATCTTGCGTACACCCTGGGTAAGCAATATAAGCCCTATAATAACGGCGATAAATATCGCTATTTCAATAAGGAATATGAGCAGGCCACCGCCGCCGCCTACATTCTTTTGTGTGAATTCCTGTATGATGGAGTGCGGAAAACGTGCAAGGATGCCGACCATGATGATCAGTGATGTACCATTACCGATGCCACGGTCTGTGATCTTTTCACCCATCCACATTACAAACAGGGTACCTGCCGTAAGTACAACAATGGTTGACATCCAAAACAAAAACGGGCTATAATCCGGAGCCAACGCTTGTGCGTAAGAGGGAGAATGAAGATAGGCAACATAGGCGCTCGCCTGGAATGCCGTAACTATGACCGTGAGATAACGTGTATATGAATTGATCTTACGGCGCCCGCTATCTTCTTTTTGCAGTTTGGCAACCTGCGGTATCACAATACCGGCAAGCTGCATGAAGATAGATGCAGAGATGTAAGGCATTACACCCAATGCGAAAATAGATGCACGGCTAAATGCACCACCGGCAAACATATTTAAAATTCCAAGTATTCCGCCAGGGCCATTAGCGTCTGAGAGTCTCGAAGGGTTAATACCTGGCAAAGCAATGTAGCACCCTACGCGATATACAAACACAAGCATTATTGTGTACAGGATACGCTTACGAAGCTCGTCTATACTCCAGATATTTTTAAGCTTATCAATAAATTTCTTCACAGGAACTGTTGTTAATCAAAAATGAAATGCGAATAAACGATAAAAGGCGCATTTCTCCAAAAAATGCGCCTGGTATGCTAAAGAATCTCTATGGTAGCCCCTGCTGCGGCAATAGCTTCTTTTGCTTTTGCGCTTGCTGCATTCACTTTAAAGGGTATCTTAGCTTTGAGTTCACCATTACCCAAAATCTTTACAAGATCGGTTCTGTTGATCAGGCCATTGATATAAAGGACGTCAGGGGTAAATTCAGGTAAATTATATTTTTCGATCAGGAAGTCTAGTTGACCGAGGTTAAACACTTTGTATTCAACGCGGAATGGATTAATGAATCCGCGCTTCGGCATACGGCGTTGTATAGGCATCTGGCCACCTTCATGGCCCCTTTTGGATTGATAACCGGTACGAGCCTGCTGGCCCTTGGTGCCCTTGGTAGCTGTGCCACCATGTCCGCTGCCTTCGCCACGGCCAATACGTTTTCCTTTCTTTGTTGAACCTTCTGCAGGTTTCAGATTGTGCAGTTGCATATTTTACAATTTTTGAACTTGCGCGGAATGTATAACCGCTCGCAAATCAGTTAAAAAAATTAGTTTGGCGAGCCCACTATTACAGGGACTTCATCCATTTATTTTACTTCTTCTACTTTCACTAAGTGGTGAACAGCCTGCACCATACCAAGTATCTGCGGAGTTGCCTCCACTTCTATAGAATGCAGCATTCTACGCAGGCCCAATGCTTTCAGCGTACGCTTTTGGCGTTCCATACGGTCTATCCCGCTTTTCACCTGTGTTATTTTTATCTTAGACATAACTATTCAAATTTAAAACCCCTGACCCCTAAAGGGGAACCAAATATTTAACCTTTTCAAGGCCATCTAACTCCGTTCCCTGATAAAGCTTATTTATTGTTGACTTATTAACTACTTATCCTTTTATTAACCGATCTATCCGTTAAATACTTTCTTGAGGCTGATGTTCCTGTCTCTTGCCACCTTGATTGGTTCGCGGAGCATGCCCAAGGCAGTAAATGTAGCTTTAACCACATTGTGCGGGTTAGCTGAGCCAAGTGATTTAGACAATACATCGGTAATACCGGCTGCTTCCAACACAGCGCGCATACTGCCTCCTGCTATTACACCGGTACCATGCGCAGCCGGCCTTATCATCACTTTCGCAGCGCCTTCCTTAGCCAACTGTTCGTGTGGAATAGTGCCGTGCATTACGGGTACCCTGATCAGGTTTTTCTTGGCATCATCAATGCCTTTTGTGATCGCTTCCTGTACTTCCTTGGCTTTACCAAGCCCGTGGCCTACTACGCCATTTCCATTACCTACTACTACAAGGGCTGAAAAGCTAAACGCACGACCACCCTTGGTAGTTTTCACCACGCGGTTGATAGCCACTACTTTTTCGTGAAGCTCCAGGTCTCCGCCTTTAATGCGACTAATTTGTTGATTCGCCATTTTATTTTCATTAGCTGATGTGATGATTAGCTGATTAGCTAACTACCCACCAGGTTATAAACTTTTTTATTTAGAATTTTTAAGAACTACTTGCATCAGCCAATCAGCACACTTGCTAATCAGCTAATTAAAATTTCAGGCCGCCTTCACGCGCACCATCAGCTACTGATTTCACACGGCCGTGATAGAGGTAACCACCACGGTCAAAAACGCAGGTTTCTATGCCCAGTGCTTTTGCCTTTTCAGCTATTGCCTTACCAACATTTAAAGATTTGGCAACCTTGTTACCGCCAACTGCAGCAATATCCTTCTGACGGGAATTTACCGCGGCAAGTGTAGTGCCATTATTGTCATCT
>Ga0206890_1155_pt1 | contig 20832 bp, 19 predicted proteins | sample Alteio_BWOrgHeat_58_FD_152960 | JGI IMG/M metagenome (GOLD analysis project Ga0206890, IMG submission 152960) | Enriched cells from forest soil in Barre Woods Harvard Forest LTER site, Petersham, Massachusetts, United States - Alteio_BWOrgHeat_Nextera6 ... | reverse complement strand
TAAGCCTACTGTACTGAGGGAAATGTTAACCCGCCTGCAATTGACAACCGTAGAAGTCGCTTACATAGGCGATGATTATAATGACCTGGAAATAATGAAACTCGTTGGCTTTACTGCAAGTCCGGCTGATGCTTTGCCGGCCATAAAATCCCATGTGGATTATATATGTGAATGCAAGGGCGGTGAAGGATGCTTCAGGGAATTTGCCGAGCTGATTATCGACCTGAAAGACTCAAGTGTTCCATCCGTAGATAAAACTGATGCGATAATGCTAAATAACGGGCGGAAAATTGGCAGGGGAGAGTTGTGCTATATTATTGCGGAGATCGGCATAAATCATAATGGCGATCTTGAAATTGCAAAAAAATTGATCGATGAAGCAGTAATTGCCAAGGCTGATGCTGTTAAATTTCAAAAACGTACACCAGAGATATGCGTTCCGAAGGATCAGTGGGAAGTAATGCGCGATACACCCTGGGGTCGGATGTCCTATATCGATTATAAGCGCAGGACCGAATTTGGTATTGCCGAATATGCGACTATCGACCAATACTGTAAAAAAGTGGGTATAGATTGGTTTGTTTCCACATGGGATGTGCCGTCGGTTGATTTTATGGAGCAATTTGATACGGTTATGTATAAACTGGCCTCTGCCTCGCTGACTGATTTTGCATTGATCGAAAGGATTTTAGAAACAGGCAGGCCATTAATGCTCTCAACCGGTATGTCGACCATGAAGGAGATTGAAAATGCACTGGCATTTATTCACGCCTTCAGCCCGGGATATCCGTTATTTGTTGCGCATTCAACGTCTGCCTACCCTTGTAAGCCGGAGGAACTTAATTTAAGAATGATCCAAACGCTTGAAGCTAAGTTCCCTGGTATACCGATTGGTTATTCAGGGCACGAAACAGGCTTGGCTACCACAGTTGGCGCTGTTGCAATGGGAGCGACCTTTGTTGAAAGACATTTTACACTTGACAGGGCCATGTGGGGATCAGACCATGCCGCATCAGTTGAACCTCAGGGATTTCAACGCCTGGTACGTGACATCAGAGATGTTGAAATTGCCGCCGGAGATGGCATCAAAAGGGTTTATGAATCTGAACTGGGCCCTATGAAGAGATTGAGAGTGAATATTAGTGATGAGTATAAAGAAAAAAGCATTTAATAAGATAAATGACGCAGGAGGAGGTAGTTAAAATAACCACAATTATATTGATTTGCTGGGTAGCGTTTATCATTGCCTGGGAACGTATTTGGCCTTACCGTAAGGGATTGCCGTTTTTCAGAGAGGGGTTTTGGGTCGACCTGGTATGGTATACTATTATTCAAAGTTATATTTTGAAGATCGTGATCTTTGATTATATAATCATGCCCTTTCAAAAAAACTTTGACTGGTCGAGTATACAGTTTGTAAAACATTGGTCGATCCCGGTGCAGGTACTGTTTTTCCTTGTTATGCACGACCTCTATATTTACCTTTTTCACCGCTTCCAGCATTCCAATAAACTTTTCTGGCGCATACATGAGGCACATCACTCCGGTAAGGAAGTTGATTTCTTAGCAGGTTCGCGTTCGCATGTGTTTGAAATTATTATAAATCAAACTATAGAATTTGCGCCGATCATAATTTTAGGGGCCGATCCTGTTGTTGTGCCCATAAAAGCAATGCTCGATGCCATGTTTGGTATGTTTATACACGCAAATATCAATGTTAAATTGGGTAAACTAAAATACCTGCTCAATTCCCCTGAATTGCATTTATGGCACCACGCTAATTACAGAGAAGTTTTTCATGCTAATTTTTCAACTAAATTTGCAACGTGGGACTATCTGTTCGGTACAATTTATGATCCCGGCCATTCACCAGGAGATAAATCCGAAAACTGGGGACTGTACTATGATTATCCAAAAGATTACTTTTTACAGCATGCCTTTTCTGTAAAACGTTTTGATGAAAAAGGTTTGCTGAAATACAAATGGTTTAATTGGTATTACACTATACGGTCAAGAATTATTGATTATATTAGAAAATTATGGAAGGGCAAATCCGCAGCTCAGCAGCAACAAACCAACCAGGAGACGGTCTTATCTCCTGTTGAAATATTGGAAGCAAATGAAGTATCATCATAAAATCAGAAAATATTGGCCTGGGTATTTTTAATAGTGGCCGCCGCTTTTGAAGCCGCCTGGACGTTTTCCCTAAAGTTTATGAAGTTCAGTGAGCTGAAACTATTAAAGATCAACTCTTTACTAAGCTTACACAAGGGTCTGCCTGTTTTGCTTCCATTTGTGGGGTATATCATTTTTGGTATTGGCAATATTTATTTCTTCTCACTATCAATAAAGCAATTACCTGTAGCTACGGCCTATGCCGTTTGGACAGCCGTGACTTTAATCCTGATCAAATTTGCTGAAATGACTTTCTTCGGGCAGCGCATTTCATTTGCTGAAACTATTTTTATGCTTTTGATAATGACCGGAATATTAGGGCTGAAATATTATGGAGCGGTGGCTAATTAAGATACTATTACAGCAATAGTTATACAAAGACAAGGTCGAAACGACATAGCCTTGTGGTGCAATCAAAAACAACAAAGCCCCGATACCATAGTACCGGGGCTTTGTACCCAGAGCCGGGGTCGAACCGGCACGGCCTTGCGACCACAGGTGTTTGAGACCAGCGCGTCTACCGATTCCGCCATCTGGGCATCCAGTTGTCATATGAACGGTGGATTAGTTCGTTCAAAACCGGGCTGCAAATGTATTTAAACTCTCCTTAATCCGCAACAAATATTTTTGTCTGTAATAAATATCTAAAATTTCATTTAGCCGACTTTCTTTTGCTGTATCATCCAATTGGGCATAACCAATAGTCAAATGATTGAGTTTTTGGTTGATATCATCGTCAACGGCAAGCACTTCGCTATTTATTTCGGCCAACTGATCAGCATCGTCAACTTCCATCAAACGCTCATTGATGTCCATCATCTCCATTAAAAAATCGGCAGGTAGGGCGGGCTTTGCACCATCGACCAACAGTTCATGCTGTCGTAAAATATATTCCAGTCGCCTGTTCGGGTCACTTAGTGCCTTCCATGCGTTATTGTTGATGGTGGATAGTTCCAGTATTTCCTGCTGCTTTTCGTCACTCTCGTTGGCATAAAAATCGGGATGATACTCCTTGCTCAGCTCATAGAATTTCTTCTTCAGTAAGGCAACATCGGGATGAAATGATTCCGTTATCCCATAAAAATCGAAGTAATTGATCATGGGGCAAAGTTATAAAGCCTCACCTAAATCCTCTCCAAAGGAGAGGACTTTTATTTTTTTTCTATAAAAAGCCCCTCTCTACCGGAGAGGGGTTGGGGTGAGGCTAAAAAATTGCATCTTTGTGCATGACATTGTTTGACCAGATTAAGCAAAAACCTTTCTTTATACTTGGCCCATGCGTAATGGAAAACCAGGAACTGCTTTACATTGTAGCTGAAAAAGTGGCCGAAATAGGCCAGAAGTATGCTGTTCCGGTTGTTTTTAAATCATCATTTGACAAGGCCAACCGTACATCGATCCATTCTTATCGCGGACCCGGTATCGAAAAGGGTATGGAAATGCTGCAAAAGGTAAAGGAACGATTCGGTTTGCCGGTTATCACAGACATACACGAACCGAACCAGGCGGCTATTGCTGCTGAAGTGGTTGATATATTGCAAATACCTGCCTTTTTGTGCCGGCAAACAGATCTTTTAGTCGCTGCCGCGAAAACGGGAAAGATCGTCAACATAAAAAAAGCACAATTCCTTTCAGGGCAGGATATGTTTTACCCGGCCCAAAAAGTATTGGAGGCTGGTAATGAACAGGTGATCCTTACTGAACGTGGCAATATGTATGGCTATAACAACCTGGTAGTCGATTTCAGGAATATTTATGATCTGAAGAAATTCGGTCACCCTGTTTGTATGGATTGTACACATTCGGTACAGCGCCCGGGCAATTCTGGAGGCACTACAGGTGGCGACCGCACTTTTGTACCTATGATGGCGCTGGCAGCCAAAGCTTTTGGCGCGGATGGTTACTTTATGGAAACCCACCCAGATCCTGATCGTGCGCTAAGCGACGGTCCGAATATGGTAAAGCTGCATGAACTGGAAGAAGTAATAAAGCCTTTACTTGGTTAAAAGGCATTACGTATGGCGTTTTACGTTGTGCGTAAGTGGGATATAAACGTATTACGCAAAATTTAAAACGTACAACTTGAAAGATATTGCCAAAAGAGTATTTGAGATTGAAATTGAATCATTAAAGGAAGTAGCAGATTCCATCGGTGATGAATTCACTAAGGCTGTAGAAGCTATATTGAACTCAAGGGGTAAATTAATAGTGGCCGGTGTTGGCAAATCGGGACTTATTGGCCGAAAAATAGCAGCCACATTGGCAAGTACGGGAACACCAAGCTTTTTTCTTCATCCAGGAGAGGCCTTCCATGGCGATTTGGGCATGGTTGAACCGAATGACCTGGTTATTCTGATCTCTTACTCGGGCGAGACCGACGAGGTGCTTAAGATCATCCCATTTTTAAAATGGAACAAAAACAGTATTATCAGTATTACGGGTAATCCAAACTCCACTATAGCCAAAAATAGCGATCATCATCTGAATGTGTGCATTACCCGGGAGGCTTGTCCGCTTGAACTGGCGCCTACCTCATCAACTACCACCACCCTGGTGATGGGCGACGCATTGGCGGTGGCCCTGATGGAAGCAAGGCAGTTTCAGCACGAAGATTTTGCACGGTTCCATCCAGGTGGCAGTCTTGGGCGCAAGTTGCTGGTGAAGGTAAAGGACCTGATGCGCAAAGACAATTTGCCTTTTATTGATGAAAATGCATCATTCACCGAGTTGTTACTACGAATGTCGGAGGGGAAATTGGGCCTTGTGATTGTAGGTACTACAAAGAAGGCAGAGGGTGTAATTACTGACGGCGACTTACGCAGGGCACTAATGCGTAACCCGGATACATCAAAACTGGTGATCAGGGAAATGATGACCGTAAACCCTGTGATCGTTGATCCTGAAGAATACATCAACCAGGCAGAACAATTGATGATCGACAGGAAAATAGCAACGGTATTGGTTGGTTCGTCTGAAAAAAGAGTTATCACCGGGGTATACCAGATATATAATTCTTAGTTGGACCGTTGAAAGGTTGTAATGTTTGAATGTTGATCCTGTAATATTGACAACCTTAAAACTTTTTAAACCATCACCAAACAACCATTTCGAAAATAACAGCGTAATGTCATAGGTATCTACCCTATAAATTATGTTGAGCAGATTTTTCAAGAGGTTATTCGATATTATTTTCTCACTATTTGTTATCATTTTTGTTTTTAGCTGGCTATGCCCAATACTGGCCATTTTGATTAAACTGGAATCAAGGGGACCTGTATTTTTTATTCAGCTTCGTACAGGGAAGAATAACCAACACTTTAAGTGTTACAAATTCCGGAGCATGCGGGTAAATCATGAGGCCGACAAAAAGCAGGCTACCCGTGATGATCATCGCATCACTAAAATTGGTGCTGTATTGCGAAAAACCAGCCTGGATGAGCTTCCGCAATTCTTTAATGTGCTGATAGGCAATATGTCGATAGTAGGGCCGAGGCCACATATGATACAGCATACCGAAGAGTACTCGCAGCTTACTGATAAATTTAAGGTGAGGCACTCCTTAAAGCCGGGCATTACAGGCTGGGCGCAAATAAGCGGTCTGCGGGGTGAAGTAAATAATACCGAAGCGATGCTAAAGCGCGTTGACGCTGATGTATGGTATATGAAAAACTGGTCGTTTGTGCTCGATCTTAAAATTATTTTTCTTACCTTTTGGATCACGCTAAAGGGAGATAAGAACGCGTACTAATACTGCATGCCTGTATACATTGATCAAATGAACCGCACTTTGGAAGTGCCGTCTGCGCCTAAAAGAATCATATCCATTGTGCCCTCGCAAACAGAACTTTTGTTCGATTTAGGTTTGAACGAAGAGATTATCGGGATAACCAAGTTTTGTATCCACCCAAAATCAATAGTTAAATCAAAACTGAAAATAGGTGGAACTAAAGCGTTAAATATCAATCTTATAAAAGAGCTTAAACCCGACCTGATCATTGGCAACAAAGAAGAAAATGAACGCAGCCAGGTGGAAGAGTTAATGCAAAGCTTCCCGGTATGGATGAGTGATATTGCCGATCTGGCGGGAGCTATTGATATGATACAGCGGGTAGGGGAGTTGACCGACAAAAATGCTCAGGCTTCAAAATTGATCCGAAATATCAACTCACAATTTGGTCAGCTGAATATCCCATCACAGAATTTAAGCGTTGCCTATTTAATATGGCGTAAACCTTACATTGTAGCTGGCAAAGGCACTTTTATAGACTCAATGCTGCAAAAATGTGGGTTAATAAACGCATTTGATGTGGATAGATATCCCGAAGTTACTGCCGGACAACTATCAAATTTAAAGCCGGATGTGATTTTGCTGTCGTCAGAACCCTATCCATTCAAAGAAAAACACATTACTGAATTTAAAACACTATTACCAAATGCTATTATCAAACTGGTTGATGGTGAGCTGTTTTCGTGGTACGGGAGCAGGTTACTGCATGCTCCCTGCTATTTTAAATCGTTAATTAAAGAACTCAAATCGGTGTAATCACAAAAATAATCTGTGAAATCCACATAAATAATTATCTTTGCCACCTCTTAAAAATCAAAAACGCGGAAGTGGCGTAATTGGTAGCCGCACCAGACTTAGGATCTGGCGCCGCGAGGCGTGGGGGTTCGAGTCCCTTCTTCCGCACAAATTAAACCCGGTCAATTTGACTGGGTTTTTTAGTTTAAAATGGTGCAGTGAAAGCACTGTTTATAGTCTCAATCCGGCGTCACTCGATCTGTTGAACCCATTGACTTCTCCAGGCCGGCGCTTCGAATGGATCTGCGAAATACTGTGTTTCATGCACGACCTTACCGTTCCGGAACTCCATAATGCTCACTGTGTATGCCGGTCGCCCCTGATAAGTGATTATATATTCTGTGATCCAGAGATCGCCTTTTCCGAGCATGCGACTGACGTTGAAGCCTGAGGGCCTACCTGGATGATGACTCCGCAAGGCCTGTAAATTGCTTCGGCCAAGGATCCGCTCGCCTGATTGTGGATAATCACAGATGGCATCGTCGGCATAAATTTCATGTTCCGCGTTCACATCGCCTGCTGCCGACGCGTGCCAATGCGCATTCAGGGCTTCACGTATTTGTTCTTCTTCCATATACTGCTTCGTAGTTTATTTTACTTCCCGAGTTGCTTCAATCTTTCCAACCGGTCCGGTTCATTTGCTTTTAGCCAAATGTCTTTTGAAAGAATTTCGTATGCCTTTCTAAAATACTTTTTTGCTTCGTTATTTTTGTTTTTAATTAACAAACATTCCGCTAATTCTTCGAAAACAAATCCGGACGGATCCAACTTTTTCGATCGGGTTTCGTCCAATAATTCATTTTGGATTTTATAGGCTTCTTCGATTCTGTTCAGAGAACGCCAGGCCCGGCCAACAGTCCATTTCGCAATAAAAATCCCCTTCTCATCTTTTTGGTTTATTCGCCAGGCCAATGATTTCTCAAATAAGTCTAATGCTTTGATGTAGTCTTTTAAGTCATGATAAATCCATCCGTTGTTATTATACAAAGATCCTAACCATTTTTTTGCCCTGATATCTGTACTATTTTCTGCCAGTTCCATTGCCTTTAAATTCCAATACAATTTATCTTGCGGTTTCTCTGCAATGCCAAGCATATGAGCTGCATCAATAGCATAGAAATCTTCGTTGTGCTTTAATGCTTTGTCATATGCCTCTTTAAAAAGTGTGATCGATCTCTCTTTTTCATTAGCAGAATTAAATGTTCGTCCTCTTTCAAGCAGATACCTGATTTCGGCAACAGGTATGTTTTCCCCTTTAATTACCTGCTTAGCATTGTTCAATATTTCATGGGCGTTGTCAAATTTTCGCTGCAGGCTTTGCGTTCTGGCAAGTTGGGTCAACAGTTCGGCGTAATATGATTTGTTTCCTGATTTTGCGGCTGCAGGAACCAGTTCTCTGAATTTTAATTCGGTTACCTGTGGTTTATCATAATCCCAAAGTGTGTCAACTGCAGGGAAATTTTGTGAGTCCATAGGATACGATTATTTATTTGATATTTTAAAATTAAAACAATCCATAAATATTTACCAAAACTTAAAATGTTTGCCTAGCTCAATCGTCTTAAATATTAGATACCAAAAAAATTTAAATGGTTATTACCGATAAAAACATAGCTATAATAGGAGGAGGGCCCGGTGGATTGACGCTGGCGAGGATTTTGCAATTAAACGGTGCGGATGTAAAAGTTTACGAAAGGGATGCAAACAAGGATGTGAGGGTGCAGGGCGCTACATTAGACCTGCACAGTGATTCGGGATTGAAAGCGCTGTGCAAAGCAGGGCTGATGGATGAATTTAAAGCGAACTACCGGCACGGTGCTGATAAAATGCGTATAAGTGATAAAAACGCCAATATTGTATTTGAAGATGATTTTGATACCGACGAAAACGATGAGCTTGCCCGCCCCGAAATAGACCGCGGGCCGCTAAGGAAAATCCTGCTGGATTCGTTGCAGTCTGGTACCGTTGTTTGGGACAGTAACTTTGTATCGCTCGACCAGCAAAACGGCTCATTCAAAATCGAATTCAAAAATGGTACCGATGCTTATGCCGACCTGGTAATTGCAGCAGATGGGGCCAATTCTAAGATCAGGCCATATATCACGCCAATAAAACCTTTCTACGCAGGTGTAACAGTAGTGGAGGGTGCAGTATATAACCCGGGAAAGGCTTGCCCAGGGATTCATCAGCTTTTAAATGGCGGAAAGATATTTGCGATGGGCGATGAAAAAACGTTGATCATAAGCTCGAAAGGGGACGGAAGTTTAATGTTTTATACCGGATGTAAAAAAAACCAATCATGGGTTCAGGATAGCAGGATAGATTTTGGTGATAAAGCGCAGGTATCGGCATGGTTCAAAAAAGAGTTTTCAGGCTGGGATGATATTTGGTTAGCGTTATTTGAAAATGCCGAACCCGCATTTATACCGCGCCCGCAATACTGTATGCCCCTGGATCAAACCTGGGATGCCTTACCCAACCTCACCATGCTGGGCGATGCGGCACACCTGATGCCGCCTTATGCCGGTGAAGGGGTAAATATGGCTATGCTGGATGCTTTGGAATTAGCAGAGTGCCTTTTGAGTAATGATTTTCCGGATGTACACTCGGCAATAGCCGCCTTTGAAAGTCAGATGCGCTTAAGGGCTTCTGAAATTGCACAAATATCAATGCAACAAATGGAGTCATTACATTCTGCTAATGCCATTCCTAATTTCTTAAAAATGTTTCAGCCAAATGAATAATATAGCATCCGGCGGATTTAAATAAGCTAAGACTACGTAAGAATTAGTTTTAATCATGCAAAACTTTAAGGGCGCATCTTCTTCCCAAACCTCCTTTATAGGCCAGCGCTCCCCATATTACTGCAAGGCTTTCCAATAGGGGTAGGGCATCGTCGCCACCAAGATCATAACATTTTTCAAAACCCATGTCTAACGCCAGCTGTACTGTAATAGCCTTGGCTTCCTTGCTGTCGCCGGCAACAAAAGTGTCGGCTTTTAAGGAGCCGAAATTTGGGTTAGTCAGATCTTCGTAACCTATGGTATTAAAACATTTAACAACATCATTGTTGTCACTAAGTGCTTTAATCGCCAAAGTACCGTTGCCATATTCCGGCAAAGGTTTGCCAAACGCATTACTCGTTTCGATAATGATTTTCCCTGTAATATTACCTAATGCCGGTACCACCCCGGGAATAGCCGCAAGCGGAACCGCGATAATGACCACATCAGACCGGCTTACCGAATTGATTATCGTATCTGTTGAAATATGCTTCCCACCTTTAACCAAATCCTCCGCGTCTTTATCATCACTATTCCTTGTGCCAATAATAATTTCGTGGCCCTTTTTATCAAGACCTTTGGCTAATGCGCCACCAATGTTGCCGGCACCTATAATTGCAATTTTCATATTCTTTTTTTGAAATGGTGTGATCTTTAGCTACCGTAAAAGTGTATCAAAAATCAGGATAAATAGCCTTATCAGCTAAAATTTGATTAAATATCAGGAAGTGGATTTAATTTTAACTAATTAAATTCTAATTATATCGATAACAGAAATTTTTACATGAAACCGGGTATTTAATTGATAAAACACTGAAGTAACTGGATTATCTATTAGTTCTGAAAAAATCCCTTTATAATTCGCAGAATACATATCATTATCCAATGAAGTGTTGCGGCGAATAAAGTCGGAAATTGCCAAACAGTAATTTGTGTTTGTTTGTCTGTATCTGATAACTTCTATTTTTATGATACTATCTGCCGGAAATACTTCAAAAAGTAAAACATTATCATTTGGTCTGGTTGTTGGCGCTACAAGCCTGGCGTTTGTGGTATCACAACTGGATGTTTCTATTGTCAATATCGCACTGCCGCAAATATCAAAATCACTGCACGCCACCATAAGCACCTTACAGTGGATCATTGATGCCTATACTGTGGCATTTGCGGCGCTGATGTTATCAGCGGGGGGGATGGGTGATTTGCTGGGATCAAAAAGGATATTCCAAATTGGGTTTTTGGTATTTGGTTTGGCATCAATGGGTTGCGGCCTGTCGTGGAGCGCTGCCAGCCTCATTGGCTTTCGTGGCTTGCAGGGGATCGGTGCTGCAACCATGATCCCAAGCTCACTGGCTATTTTAAACCAGGCATTCTCAAATGATAAACCAAAGCGTGCACGTGCGGTCGCATTATGGACAGCTGCGGGAAGTGTGTCTATAGCAGCCGGACCTATTTTAGGTGGTTTGCTTATTCATATCAGCAGCTGGCGAATGATTTTTTTTGTCAATTTACCAATCTGTCTCATTGGATTATTATTGAGCATGAAGCTAAAAACAAGCAAAAGGCAACTGGTGAGAGGTTTTGATATTCCGGGGCAGTTAACCTGGCCGCTAGGTCTTATTGCTTTGATCGCCGTCATTATCGAGTGGCACAAATTAGGGATCAAAGACCCATTGATCTATGGAGGACTGATCTTCAGCCTGGTGATGTTTGCATCGTTTATCCGCATCGAAAAAAAAGCGCATGCCCCAATACTCCCTTTAGGCCTGTTCAGCTCCCCGTCTTTTAATGTACTGTTATTGTTAGGTACCATCGTAAATGGCACTTATTATGGAACCGTATTTGTACTTAGCCTGTACCTCCAAAATGTATTGCATTATCCTGCCCTTAAGGCCGGACTCGCATTTTTGCCATTGACAGCCGGTTTCATCATTTCAAACCTTGCAAGCGGCAGGGTAATGGCAAAATATGGTACACGGGTTCCCATTTTGATAGGTCTATTGATCGCAACGATAGGGTTTGCAGGCTTACTGATCGCCAAGACCGACACGCCTTACTGGCAATTATTTATTCCTTTTCTGACCATTCCTATAGGCATGGGTCTTGCTGTACCGGCCATGACGACCGGGATATTGGCAAGCGTGGATAAAAGCCTTTCGGGGACAGCATCGGCAGTATTAAATACTATAAGGCAAGCTGCAGGGGCAATGGGCGTGGCAATATTTGGCGCGATGGCAAATGGCGGCCCAACAGCTATCGTTTATGCGATCACTACAAGTTCCCTTATTTCAGTAGGCTGTTGGATAGGTGTTGCAGTATTGATATTCAAATATTTGAAGCACATCGAATAAGCACGTTCGTCATTGGTAACTGCTTTGTCAATTTCACAGAGGTTTTTCCTTGGAGTTTATTACAATACCTATATTTACTCAACCTTAAAAAACAAAAAAATGAAACCCAACATCGGCATTACCGAGGCAAACAGCAAGGCTGTAAGCGTTCAGCTCTCTAAATTATTAGCGGACGAATTTGTGATCTACACCAAAACGCGTAATGCGCACTGGAATGTTGAAGGGCCTGATTTTCATTCGATGCATTTGTTTTTTGAAGCACAATATGGCCAATTAGAGGATATGATTGATGGCGTTGCTGAACGTATCCGCACGCTGGGCCATTATGCACCTGCAACACTAAAAAGTTTTTTGGAACTAACCCATCTTACCGAATACAGCGAAAGAAAAAATGATAGTCTTGGTTTTATCAAGGAGTTACTGGAAGACCATGAAGTTATCATTGAATTTATAAGAGGCAACATCAACGCCTTCGCTAATGATTATCACGATTTAGGCACAAGTGACTACATTACCGGCCTGATGGAAGAACACGAAAAAATGGCCTGGATGCTGCGCTCGCATTTTAAATGAAGAAGTTTATCAGTTAAATTAAGTTGATTGAGTTGGATTAAGTTTAACACAGCTCCATATTGATCTGCGTTCACAATCAAATCAACTCCTCACTCAATCAACTTAATCAACCAATTAAATTTTGCATCCCCGAAAATTTCTATATTTTTAGCTTCAAATGACAGCTAAAAACGATAAAAAAACCATTTGGGCATGGTGCGTGTTCGATTGGGCCAACCAGGCTTATAATATGGTGATCACTACCACCATTTTCCCGGCATATTACGTATTTATAACCTACAACGAAAAAACGCATTATGATAAGGTTACTTTTTTTGGGCATACCTTTATCAATACTGTCTTATCAACTTATATTTTGGGGCTATCATACCTTGTAGTGGTGGCAATATTACCGATCCTTACCTCTTTAGCCGACTATCGTGGCAACAAAAAGGTTTACCTGCAAGCGTTTACCTGGCTGGGCAGTCTTGCCTGTGCGGGTCTGTTCTTTTTAAAACCGGGAGGCCAGTTAGAATTCGGTATGATCTGCTTTGGACTGGCATGTATTGGTTATTGCGGTGGATTTGTATTTTATAATTCTTACCTGCCCCAGATTGCAACATTAGATAAGCAGGATAGTGTGAGTGCCAAGGGATTTATTTACGGCTACGTTGGCAGCATAGTAGTGCAGCTGATCTGTTTTGTAGTGGTGCTGGCTCCCCAGTTATTTGGAATGAAGGACGATGATTTGCCTGCACGTGTATCTTTCATTATCGTTTTTGTGTGGTGGATAGGGTTCTCTATTATCCCTTTCAAATTATTGCCAAAAGGCGAGCCAAATGTCGGCTCGCATAAATTTAACGTATGGACAGGTGGCTTTAAGGAATTGGCCAAGGTATTCCGTAATGTGAGAAGTATGCCTTTGGTGAAGCGTTTTTTACCGGCGTTCTTTTTCTACTCAGTGGGGGTGCAAACTATAATGTTGGTAGCCGCCAATTTTGCCGCTAAAGAATTAAACATGCCCGAAGATAGCCTGATCACCATTATCCTGATCATACAGGTACTAGCGGTTATTGGCGCTTGGCTCACTTCTAAATCATCAGCCAAATATGGCAATACGCGTACGCTTATTGTATTGGTAATTATCTGGACGGCAATATGTATGTGCGTTTATTTCGTAGCTAACGCTGCCCAGTTTTATGTTGCCGCAGTTGTAGTTGGGCTGGTAATGGGTGGGGTACAATCCTTATCACGATCAACTTATTCCAAATTGCTTCCACCAAATATTCCTGATACTGCATCTTATTTTAGCTTTTATGATGTGACCGAAAAGCTGGCTATAGTAGTGGGGCTTTTTACTTTTGCCAAAGTAGAAGACTTAACAGGGGAAATGCGTGACTCGGCATTAGTGCTCGATGGTTTTTTTGTGGTGGGGTTACTGTTGCTCCTGGTATTGTTTGTAGCTGAAAGAAAAACCGGCAAGCAAGAACTTGAACCTGTTGTAGCAGTATAGTCCGGGTCAAAATTTCAGATATATGAAAACTATTCGCTGGGGTATTTTGGGGGCAGGACGCATTGCAAGAAAATTTGCGTCTGATCTTCGCCTGGTTGAGAACTCGGAACTGATAGCGATCGGCTCGCGCAGCAAAGAATCTGCTGATGAGTTCGCCAAGGAATTTTCGGTACAATATCGTCATGGCAGTTACGAGGAACTTGCTCAAAATCCTGATGTTGATGTAATTTATATCGCGACGCCGCACAATCTGCATTATGAAAACACCTTGCTGTGCTTAAACCATAATAAAGCTGTGCTGTGCGAAAAGCCTTTCGCTATGAACAGCCGGCAAACTAAGGAAATGATCAGGGTTGCAAGGGAGAAAAAAGTATTCTTGATGGAGGCTTTGTGGACGAAGTTCCACCCTCATTTTATAAAAATGCAGGAAATGGTTAAGCAAGGTATGCTGGGCGAGATCAGATCGGTATTGGTGAACTTTGGTTTTATGCCGATTCCACCTGTACCCACAAGGCTATTCGATCCTGCGCTGGGAGGGGGCACCCTAATGGATATTGGTATTTACAATGTTTTTATTGCGATGAGCATATTAGGTAAACCTGATGAGATAGACGCTGTAATAACGCCTGCCTCAACGGGCGTGGATGAACAATGCGCCATATTGTTCCGGTATAAAAATGGAGCAATGGCGCAACTATTCTCCACATTTTCCTCAAATCTGGCTACAGAAGCTGACATTTGTGGGAATGAAGGCAGGATTAGGCTCACATCAAGATTTTATGAGCCATCTTCAACTATAGAATTCTATCCTGATAAAACAGACAGCAAACAAATAATTCCTGTTGAAAAGGAGGCCGGAGTTGGTTATCAATATGAAGCAAGGCATGTAAATGATTGCTTGAGAAAAGAGCTGACTGAAAGCGATGTGGTTTCATTTGCTGATACCATTTTACTGATGGAAACCCTGGATAAAATAAGAAAAATTGCCGGTATCCGTTACCCGGCCGATGAAAGTAAATAGCATATGAAAATTTTAGGACTGATAGGCGGTATCAGCTGGATATCTACAGTTGATTATTACAGGATGATCAACCAGGGCGTAAATGAAAAATTAGGCGGACTCAACTTTGCTGAATGTTTGATCCATTCCTTTAATTATGCCGATATTAAAAGGAACAATGATGCCAACGATTGGGATTTAACTTTAAGAATGGTAACTGCTGCCAGCCTGAATTTGAAGCAAGGAGGAGCAAAGGCTATTATACTTTGCGCCAATACCATGCATTTGATAGCCGACAGGCTTGAGGAAAACATTCAGTTGCCCGTGATACATATAGCTTCGGCAACAGCAGATGTTGTTAAAGCTGCTGGAATTAAAAGGGTAGGGTTGCTGGGTACAAAATTTACCATGGAGCAAGCATTTTTCAAAGATAAGCTGACTGAACAAGGTATAGATACAATTGTCCCCGGCGATGAAGAACGTGAATTTATCCATTACACCATATTTGAAGAGCTGGGCAGGAATGTGTTCATGCCTGATACCAAAAAGTTCTATATTGATGTCATCAACAAGCTGGTGAAACAGGGCGCAGAAGGAATTATCTTAGGCTGTACAGAAATACCTCTTTTACTTAGCCAGGACGATGTGAGTATACCATTATTTGATACTGCACAAATCCATTCAAAGGCTGCTGTGGAGTTTGCTCTGAGTTGATCCTGCACACATGGCTCTATTGACTGGAATATCTGCAATAGATGTTTATGCAGAAAACTTAAACTACCACCACTTCAATGGAAATTGAATTTTATCCACTGAACTTGCCACCATATCAGGCTTAAAAGCATATTGACTAAGCGTTTCCTTACTGGCTATACCTGAAAGCACCAGGATAGTTTTATAACCCATTTGTACACCGCCTTGTATATCTGTTTCCATAGTGTCACCCACAACGGTTGTCTCGGCAGTTTCCAAACCGAGGTATTTGCGCGCAGATCGCATCATTACCGGGCTGGGTTTGCCTGTAACGAACGCTTTTCGCCCGGTTGCTTCTTCTATCATGGCCGTAGTTGCTGCAATTCCCAGGTTATTCCATCCAGGTTTTTTGGGTGATGGATCGCGGTTGGTGGTAATAAATTTTGCCCCGGCAAGGATCATATCCACAGCACGCTGAACCATTTCCAAAGTAAAGTTCCTGCCTTCGCCTAAAACCACAAACTCAGGGTCACTGTCAACCAGCTTAACGCCATTTTCGTGCAGACTTGTTAGCAAACCTCCTTCTCCTAAAACATAAGCTGTAGTGCCGTTGGGGCTCTGGTCGCCTAAAAACTTGCCTGTAGCCATGGCGCTGGTATAAATATGCTCCTCGGTCACATCGATGCCCAATCGCTTCAGTTTACGTACCGCTTCAATGCGTGTCCGTTGACTGTTATTGGTCATAAAAGCGAAAGCTACCTTATTGTCAAGTAAGTATTTTATGAATTTATCGGCGCCCTCTATCAGTGTTTCGCCACTATAGATCACACCATCCATATCAATCAAAAGTCCGTGTTTCATAGGGATTATTTTATGTTTTTCGCAGACAAACTAAAAAGCTTGCCAGCAAACAAAGATACACATCAATAATTGTTGGGGAAGATTACCCCATCAAATTAGGCACAAAAAAACGGGTAATTTTTGATTGCCCGTTTTTACTCTGATTATTCGCAACGCAGTTTACTCCCTTTCATTTCTCGGGTCCAGCTTTGTTTTTAGTTCAAATTCCTTTGGAGGTTCCGCACCTGCAAGGTTCTTCACAAAATAGTCCCACCTGCGGCGCATCATGTAAAGTGAGTAGCCTCCATAACCATGTTGACTGTTGGGGAATACCACCAGGTCGTAATCCTTATTGGCCTTTTCGAGCGCCTCAACCACCAATAGTGTATTTTCCGGCGGGACGTTATTATCCATTAGCCCGTGCGCCAGCATCAATTTGCCCTTTAAATTTTTTGCATAATTCTCATTGGCCTGTGCCTCATAATCAGAATTGCTTACCAAACCATTGTAACGCTCGCCCCAATCATCCTCGTAGTTGCGATTCTCGTGATTGCCTGATTCTGAGATACCCACTTTAAAGAAATCAGGGAAATGGAACATAGCCGCAGCAGTTGCAAAACCACCACCCGAGTGGCCCCAGATACCAACCCTGGTAATATCGATATAAGGATATTTCTCAGCAAGTTGTTTAATGCCGGTCATTTGGTCGGGCAAGGTATTTTCAGCCAGGTTGCCGTAGTTCATATCATGATAGCTCTTTGACCGATGCGGATTACTTGTGCCTTCAATTACCACAACGATGAAGCCCAACTCAGCCAGCGCCTGGTTATCATTCCTTGAGGCTGCAAATGCCCAACTGCCAACTCCACCACCCTGAGGACCCGGGTAGATATAATCAATGATTGGATATTTTTTATTAGGATCGAGATTGGTAGGGGTGAACATCAACCCGTAGATATCGGTTTTATCATCATGAGCCTTAACTTTGATTGAGGTGACGGGTTTCCATCCGGCAGCTATAAGTCTCGAAATGTCAGTTTTTTCTAAATTGGCGATCAATTTTCCGTCAATATTGCGAAAAACAGTAACCGGAGGAACCTCTGGTTTGGAGTAACTATCAACAAAATACTCCTTTGAAGGCGATAAAGTAACCTGGTGGGTTCCGGCTTCGGGAGTTAATACCGCAAAATGTTTCCCATCTAAACCAACTTTGCAAAGCTGACTGAAATAAGGGTTCTCAGCCTCAAGCCCGTCGGCCATAAAATAAACCTGGCGACTTTTTTCATCAACCTTGATCACTTCTGTCACTGCCCATTCACCTTTGCTAACCTGGTTTTTAAGTTTTCCTGTTGATGCGTCATAAAGATATAAATGTCCCCAGTTGTCACGTTCAGAAAACCACAGGATCTCATTAGTTTTATCCAGGTAACGCCAGTTGATACCTCCCCAGCCCGATTCAAATTGCGTAGGCACAGTTTCTTCAAATATCTCGCGCACTTCTCCGGTAGCAGCATCTGCCATGCGTACCTTTTCCTGTTTATGATCCCGCGAGGTGGATACGAAGACCAGTTTGCTCCCGTCCTCGCTCCAGTTTACATCGTCAAAGGTTCCGCTGCTTGATATGTCGTCGCTCAGCGTGGCTCTATGCGGATCAGGTGGGATTTGCAGTTTGATCACCTTGGGTTCATCCACATTGATGATCACCCGCTCTATCATCGGGATCACTTTATCGCCTGCAAAGGGATATTTCCATGTTTTTAGTATGGGCTTCCCAACATTGGTGGTTACCAGGTACATATCGCTCACCTCACGCTGGTCCTGCCTGAAAGTGGCTATCTTTTTTGAATCAGGCGACCATAGCAGTATTGCGTTATCGCTCGATTTCCATCCTGCATTGTCTGTAGCATAGCCATAATCCTTTATGCCATCGGTTGTGAGCTGGGTTTGTTTATTGGTTTTAATATCGCGTACCCAAAGGTTATAATCTTTGATAAATGCAGCCTTTTTTCCGTCGGGAGAGAGGATGGAATTTCCACGAGTGCCCCTCAACTGCCGCCTGCCAACTGGCGCCGCCATCGCAGCGATACCTTCTTTTGATGTATCCGGAACTACCCGGTAATTACCAAGATCGCATCTCCACTGATTCTCATTAGCCTTGAAGATGATTGCTTTTCCATCAGCAGTAAAGCTGAAATATTGGAACGGCAACATCGTTGCCTCATATTTTTTACCCGCCGCTGCCGAAAGTGCCGAAGCAAGCCTTTGCTGATCAAATGCTGCTGAGCGCGATTTCTTAGCCGGGTCGACCAGGATAAATTCACTGCCTTTGGGAGTTAAAGTGCGGTACCAGAAACGGTCGCCGGGGAGCCAGTTGGGGTGCACACTGCCATGGTCTATCAGTGGCTCGGTATTATAATTCAGCATGCTCTCGGCATGTTCATAATCCTTTGCGGTGAGCGACCGGCCCTGCTGGGCATGCACGGCCATCGCCATTGAAAGCGACAGCGTCGTCAATAGAAGTTTGTTCATTATAAGATCAGTTTTAGAGAATCCAATTTTAGCGTTAATAAATGTGTTTTACAAATACTGGTAAGTCACTAAGTAGTTACATAGTTTACAGGGAGTGGAGCGGGGCGATTGGCGGTAAGAAGCAGGCAGATAGAGGGGGTGATTTCTATTACAGCAAACTGATAACTCATCCCGATAGCTATTGGGACTGTTAATTAAACAGAGGTGTTCCATTTAGAATGTGGAACATTTGGAACGCCTAGAACGATGTGGAACAGTAACAATAGTTAATTAATTAAACTAAAAGTAAATCGACTGGTTGCTTTTATTGGTGTTCTCATTTGAGCGTTCCCCTCCGGGTCAGGCTGTGCACTTATATTACACAAGGCATTAGTCACAAGGCCGGTATTCGTTGCCATCCTTAACGCGGATATTTTGTCTGAATCGCAGACCTGCCTGCCTGCAGGTTAAACTGATTACCTGATTTCGCAGATTAGTTTACTCTCAATGTGCTATACAGCTGACCAACTGAAATTTTTACCTTCCCAAAACTTTAATTGAACCACTTCAGCGGAACAGCTTCGGGCGAGATCAGGTAAAACGATGGTGGATTACTTCTGGCATAAACAAACAAAGAAACTCAAAACATGCGTAACTATTAAAGATAATGTTGAGGTGTAGAATTCTCTATATTTTTAGCTTGATTAAACCTCTTTTCTTTATTGAGTAATCTGTTGAATGCAACCAGAGAAAGTGGGGCGATACCAGCTAATGGCGCTAAATAAATATAATGAGCAAAATCCTTTTGAATTGAGTCTTTTGGCAAAGTATCTATCCATTTTGCAACTATGTGTGGATAATTATAATTCCAGCCTTGAAATATAAAGAGCAAAATGTATAGGCATATCAAAAACGTAATTAAAGGAATACAAACATAACCTTGAGTTTGCCATAATCGAAATTTACCTTTCACATATCTGTCCCTTAACTCTCTTTTTAGTTTCCTGTTTTCTAGTTCGAGTTCTTTAACACTAGAAATTTTTTCTTGCTGCTCAACTTCTAACTCGTAAAATGCTGCATTTGTACCTTTAATATGAGAATCCAGACTTTCTGACAAAGCATGATTTATTTCTTCAATTTCATCAAGCCTTTTTTCCAATTCGGTTCTTGCAAAAACTCTCGAACGTTCAACTATTTCATCTTCTGTAGAATTATTTTCCAATATTCCTTTAAATTTTTGCTCAACCATGACTTCAACAATAGCCGATTGTTTATTTACATCTTGAGTAATTTCACTAATCCCAATTAAAATTAGTTGCAATTTTTCGTTGGTTATATTGGTTTCATTTTGAGATAGATTTAAAAAACTCACAAAGCTTTTAAAATCGTCGTTAGTGCGGTTTACATAGCGAAGTAAAATACTTAGCCATTGAGAAGGCAATAAAACTATAGGTGTTAATAAATTACTTTTGAAATCCCAGCGTCTAAGGGCCTGGTCCGCTGACACAAAAAAATACTTTGTCTCAAAAATGTTTCTTGAGTTACCGTCTCTACGCTCTTTAATTAAATAAATATTCTTTGCATCTGTGATTGTTGTTTCAAATCTAACCACTCCATTATTTTCGGAATTTTTAAATGAATAGATATCAGCAGACAAAGCATCAATTAATTTTTTAACATCTTCATTTTTTTCTTCATAAGGTATTTTATAATCCTCTTTAATACTAAATTTCTTCTTTAGGTCTTCATATTCTGATAGTAGATGCGCTTCAAAATATTTTGTACTATCATTTGTACGATTTATTCTCCATCGATGGTAATAATCAAAAAAACCA
>Ga0206890_1154_pt1 | contig 21045 bp, 16 predicted proteins | sample Alteio_BWOrgHeat_58_FD_152960 | JGI IMG/M metagenome (GOLD analysis project Ga0206890, IMG submission 152960) | Enriched cells from forest soil in Barre Woods Harvard Forest LTER site, Petersham, Massachusetts, United States - Alteio_BWOrgHeat_Nextera6 ... | reverse complement strand
GGCGTACGGTAGTGGTGGTTGCCCACCGCCTAAGCACGGTGAGCAACGCGGATAATATTATTGTGCTGGATAAGGGCAAGATCATTGAGCAGGGCACACACCATGAGCTAACAAAGCTAAAGGGCGAGTATTATGGTTTGGTGAAGAACCAATTGGAGTTGGGGATGTAGTATATTGAATATGCAAGAAACTAAAATTATAAAGGCAAACGGAAATGTAAAGGAGACGACCCCGGTAAATGGGGAAGAACTGACCCCCGACAGGCATACCGAGGACATGCAGGAAATTATAACCAAAGTACCCAGTTGGATATTGAGATGGGGTATTATGCTTTTCTTTGGCATATTGCTGATGATAGTAGCTATTTCTGTTTTTGTGCGTTATCCGGATACCATAAAGGGAGGATTAAAATTAGAATCGTCCGGTATATCAGCGTCTGTAATTATTCCGGTAGCAGGCAGCATAACAAAACTTCTAATAAAACAAGGTTCAGTTGTAAAAAAAGAACAGCCTTTAGTATTTGTTGCAACTTCAAATAATCCTATAAGTACGTATATTTTAACCGCCCCGCAAGATGGAAGGGTGGGTTTTGTAGCTATTGTACAACAAGGCGCTTTTTTAAGGGCTAACCAGGAAGTATTTACTATCCACCCTAACAATGAACAGTTTTTTGGTATAATGCAAATACCATCCAATAATATAAACAAAATTAAAGTAGGGCAGGAGGTATTGATCAGTTTAAGAAATTATCCAACAGATGAATATGGGCAGTTAAAAGGGAACATAAGCTATATAGCTGATGAACCAACTCAATCGGGATTGTTTACAGTAAAGGTTACGCCGAATACCAACGGCTTAAAGAAACATGTTGAGCTAAAAAGCTGGATGATTGGCGATGCCGAGATAATTACCGAAAATGTAAGCCTGCAAAGGCGCATATATAAAAGTATATTGAAGGGATTGTAATAAATATACAATGTTGCGCATATGCCATTTAAACAGATAGCATAACAATAGAAGGACTGAAAATATAGTGTGCTGCAAAAGTAGTTATAGATGCAATAGAATCAAATGTAAGACTGGTATTTTCCTAAACACAACTTAATATTATTTCAAATAATTCTTAAAAGTTTGTAAGTGAGACAATTTTGCTTTCCGGATATAAAAGTTCACTATTAATAATTTGTCTCATTTATCAAGGACAATTTTTAGAACAGTGCTATAATAATTATTTAAATGTCCTGCTTAAGTATATAAAAGGCACTAAATAATCAGGGGTTATACACTAATATTTTACTGTCTTAAATTTTACAGGTACCTATTCTTAAAAATTATCTTTAGTGGAAAAAATAGCGAGAGAGGGGGGATACATAATTACTTAGCAAAGTTAGGCGTTGAATGAATACATGACAAGGAACTACGGCATAAACACAAGCCCGTGCGCAGTCCTTCATTTATTCCGTTCCTCCTTGCATTTAATTCATTCATAAGCCTGAATAGGCAGCATAATTATTTATTCACTTAATCAAAATCAATATGGAAAATCAAAGAATTAATTAGACATCCTTATATTTGCAGAGAATGTGTACGACTTTGTGTACGACCACATTCAAAAGAGATCATTAACAATTTTAAGTTTAACCAAGCATTTGATTGTAAAAACAGGCTTAGTGCAACAGAATTGATGATTTTGAGACAGCAACAAACATTTTCGGGATGTAGCGTAGCCCGGTATCGCGCCAGCATGGGGTGCTGGAGGTCGTGGGTTCGAATCCCGCCATCCCGACTTGAAACTCCAAAGCCTTCGGCCAATACGCTGAGGGCTTTTTTATGCCCGGTATCGCGTCCCGACCGGAAGTCGGGAAGGTCGTGGGTTCGAATCCCGCCATCCCGACTTAGAAATCCCAAAGCCTTCGGCCATTACGCTGAGGGCTTTTTTATGCCTGGTATCGCGTCCTGACTGGAAGTCGGGAAGGTCGTGGGTTCGAATCCCGCCATCCCGACTTAAGTGATACTAATCTTAAAAGCCTCTTCAGAGCGATTTGAAGAGGCTTTTTGTTTTTAGATGTATTCCCCACTACGGGATCAGCGTAGCTAATCCTGCCGGTTTATTATTTCGGGTTTTGCGTTTTATCAAAGGCTGTATTTATTGCCCATTGTTTCCACGATTCTAACTCTTCCTTAGCCAGTTTCAGCCTGTCACTGGTCCAGGAAACGGCGTCCGCCCCGAGAGGAACGCGCAGTGGTGGTGCCGAACTTCTGCTTAATTCAATTATAGCATTTGCTGCGAGTTTCGGGCTACCCTTCTGATTGCCGTTGACCGCGGTGAATTGCTGGTTGAGATCGTCGACAAGTTGTTTATAATCCGGTTTATCGCTTTCTTTTATTTGGGTTTTCCCTTTGTTAAAGAAATCTGTCCTGAACTGTCCTGGCTCGAGTATAGTTATCTTAATGCCGAAGGGGCTGACCTCTTTGACCAGGCACTCCGACAACCCGTTCAATGCGAATTTGCTTGCACTGTAAGCACTTCTTCCCGCCGTCCCCACTGAACCACCTATTGACGAGATATTAATGATATGCCCGGATCGCTGCTTTCGCATTTGGGGAAGGACTGCCTGGCAAGTTCTCAGAACACCATATAGGTTTACGTCCATCTCTTTCTTGAATTCATTGATATCCAGTTCTTCAAAGATCTCATAATAACCGTATCCCGCATTATTTACCAGGACATCTATTCTTCCAAACCGGGAGATGGTTTTTTCCACTGCGGCTGAAACGGAATCCTGGTTTACAACATCTAATTCGGTCACCAAAACCAGTTGATTTTTAAGTGCCTGAAATTCAGCCAGGCTGTTAATCTCCCTCGCTGTTATAACTACAGCAAACCCGGCGTCAATTGCCGCTTTCGCAATTTCTCTTCCGAACCCGGATGAACATCCAGTGATCATCCATACTTTGTTTTCCATAATTAGAAAATTTGAATTTTTAAATGCCTTTAGATGGAATTTCGGAGGCTTTTTATTAAGCGATATTTTCTTTATTTATTCGATCGTTAATTTTATTATTGTTGCTAACCGCCAGGTAAATTGCGGCAAACTGAATCGCTGCGATGATCATTGGACCAACAGTTTTAGATAGGTCTTGTTCATAAATGCCAATAAAGCCATCTAAAAATTGTATCAGACCAGCAACTACCGCAAGGGTAATGAAAGCATTCCAATGCCTGCGGAATACGGACATAATAGTTAATGTTGCTATTGGAATACCTCTGGCACCAGCGTAAAAGGCAAATACGGTTATCGCTTTATCGTTAGTTGCGTTGGCTGCCAATAGTAAATGAGGGCTTATTATCCCCGCTACCGCAAAGCCCGTGGCAATGACTACGTTCAAAGCCGTGAAGATTTTTAAAAATGTTAACGCTTTCATATTTTAGGAATTAAATTGTAATAAAACCTTGCCACCATCTATCGTATGTTGTATCGCTTCTTTCACTTTGTCCGGCGGGTATATTTTCGCAACCGGAACGTTTAATTTCCCCTGTTCCAGCAGTTGCACCGATTGGAGTATGGCATTTTTTAACTTAGGGATGTAATCAGGTAAATACATAAAGAACCCGTGGATTTGTATCCGTCTAAAAATGAGACCGATTTGGCTAACATTAACAGGTTCCCCACTCATCATAGCATAACAAACCAGGCAGCCACCAACGCCAAGAATTTCGGCGATGGAATTGGTTGCTTTACCGCCAACAGCGTCAAGCCCCAGTTTTATTTCTACATTATTAGTAGCCTTCTTCGCTGCAGCAACGACGTTTTCATCATCAACTAAAACAACGTCCGCACCTGCTTTCAGCGCCACATTAATAGCCTCTTTTCTCCTGACTATTCCTAACGTTTTTATACCTTTTGATTTTGCGACCGCGATGATCGTATGGCTTACAGAAGCATTGGCTGCGTTGAATACTACCCAATCACCTGAATTTAACGAAACGAATTCTTCCAGCAGCAGCACAGCTGTGGGCGGGTTTATGGAAAGCATCGCCGCCTGCTGTAAATCCACGTTCGGTGGCAGCACAACCAGACTGGAGGCTTTGGCCACAACCCTCTCACTCCAGGCAAATGTGCCAAATGGAATGGTCACTATATCGCCTGGGTTAACGGTTGTAACAGAAACCCCAACCGAAACCACCCTGCCTACACCCTCTTGTCCGATTACAGAAGGTAATTTGGGTTGTCTGGGATAAGTACCCCGCATCAATAATAAATCACTCGGATTCACAGGACTGTACAATACCTCAATAATAACTTCATTATTATTAATGGTATTGACGTCATTAATTTCTACGACACCTACATTCTCTGTTGGCTGGCCGTATGCTTTTAACTGAATTGCTTTCATGAAATTAGTTTTCGAAATAAATTATTTTGTTACATTTGTACTTGCAAATTGCAAGTACAAATGTATAAAGTTATTGCAAGTTGCAATAACTATTTTTTATTTTTTTATGAAGACAATAAACAGCAGGTCGGACTGTCCGATTGGTTATACCTTGGATATATTTGGCGATAGGTGGACAATGTTGATTATCAGGGATTTGCTTTTGTATGGCAAAGATTCCTTTAGTGAATTCTTATGTTCGGATGAAAAGATCGCTACAAATATTTTAACGGACAGGCTCAACATGCTGTTGCGGGATGGTCTCGTTACCAAGCACACCGCACCAACAAACAAGTCCAAATTCTTATACCGTCCAACTGAAAAAGGGATTGAATTAATCCCGGTACTGATGGAGATCACTCTTTGGGCTGAAAAATACAATCCGGCTGGCGCTCCGGCGGACATAATAGAACCGTTAAAAAAGAACAGGACTAAAGCATTGCTGGCCCTGAAGAAAAAGGTAGAAGAGAGGTTCAAGGCTGAATAAATAGGAACAAGTCATTTAAGCGGTAGTTGTTTCATTGGTATTTAGTTTGAGTTATGGATTTCCAATTAGACATCGGTCTGACTAACCAGCTTCTTTAAATCCTGCAAAAAGTGGTTCGAAAATTGTCCTGCCATCCCGACTTGAAGCACCAAAGCCTTCGGCCAATACGCTGAGGGCTTTTTTATGCCCGGTATCGCGTCCCGACCGGAAATCGGGAAGATCGTGGGTTCGAATCCCGCCATCCCGACAAAGTTTGACATTTACGTCAAACCCGTTACAGGCGGCGAAAGATTTCTCCGCCTGTTTTTTATACGTCCGCCCCTGTTAATCTTTTAAACGTTTAGCAACCAATCCTTTATAGCTGTCGCCGATAGGCAGCTCGGTCTTGCCGATCTCCACATCGCTCGCCGTAAAAGCCGATACCTGTTTCAGGTTGATGATGAATGACCGGTGTATGCGCAAAAAACCTTTTGCGGAAAGCTCGTTTTCCATATCACCAATCTTGTATTTGGTCATGATCGTATCATCCGTTGTGATGATCTTTACATAATCCTTCAGGCTTTCGATATATAAAATGTCATCTGTGCTGATCCTGATGGTGCGGTAACCCGATTTGACGAAAATGCCCGATGGTTCGCCGGCACCCGGCGCGGCGGGAACAGTTTCGGGTTGTTTGTCCTGCCGCAGGTAACGTTCAATGGCCTTAAAGAACCGATCGAAAGTGATCGGCTTCAGCAGGTAATCCACAATATCCAGGTCATAACCCTCCAGCGCGTATTCCCGGTAAGCTGTGGTAATTATCACTTTGGGTGGGTTGCGCAGTGTTCTCAGGAAGTCGGTTCCGCTGATCGCAGGCATCCGGATATCAAGAAACATCAGGTCTATGTCTTTGTTTTTTAGGGCCTCCAAAGCTTTCAGCGCGTTCGGACAGGTCCCGGCCACCTCCAAAAAGTCCAGCTGCCCCACGTGTTTTTGAAGTAAGGCAATGGCCAGCGGCTCATCATCCACCAATAAGCACCTTATCTTTTTCATAAACCGTTTTGGTCTTTAAGGTCAATGGTCAAACTTACTTCAAAAGATGTGTTTCGCCTAACGACATCAAATGTGTAAGCGTCCCCATAAATAAGGTCCAGCTGCTTCCGCAGGTTGTTGAGGCCGATACGTCCGCCTGGCAGCTGTTCAATGTTATTATCTTGTTTGGCAACCGTATTGGATATGTTAAAAATAAAGCTTTGCTCATTTACCCGCAGGTCAATATCAATTACGGGAGCACCAGTATCATCGCTGGCTCCATGCTTAAAAGCGTTCTCGACCAGCGAAAGCAGAATTAACGGAGCAATAACTATTTCCTGATTGATATTGGTATCAAAATTTATAGTTAGCCGCTTATCATATCTTAGTTTCTCCAATTCGATATAGTTTTTAATTAAGGCGATCTCGGCAGACAAGGGTACAAACGGCGCATCGCAACGATATAAGATATGATCCAGAATGTCGGCAAGACGGGCGATGGATTCGGAGGTTACCGGCGACGAAGTAAACGAAAGGGAATAAATGTTATTGAGGGTGTTAAAAAGGAAGTGCGGGTTGAGCTGGGTTTTCAGCAGCTTTAATTCGGTTTCGGCTTTTTCTTTTTCCAGGGTAAGCGTCCGTTTTTGTATATCCAACTGGTCTTTCAGCACTTTCAGGCACATGAAAACAAAGGCCACTGAAAATATCTGGAAAAAGTAAACATATAACAGCTTTAGTATATCTGTGGATATTTCGGAATAAGTTTCAAAGGCTTTTGGCGCTATTCCCGCTAATGGTTCGCAGATCTTTACAATAATAATGCGGGCAGCAACGCAGGTCACATAGGCGCTGACCAGGAATGTAACAACAGCGCTGACATATCTTTTATGGTAGAAGAATAACGGTATAACAAGGTAAGTTAACAAATAAGCCGCCGCTATCTCCGGCAATTCATATAAACTGTCGGTAATCAGTTCAAAGCTATAGGACGCTCGTTTCCCGTCGCTATATTTACTGGAACTGATAGCCACCAGCAGCACGACAAGCCAATAGGCCACATGGCTTAACCAGCGGTGTTTTTTATGGAATTGCAATATCCTCTCCAGGAAGTTCATAATAGCACAATTATAACCAAATTAAGGTATCCGCGCGCCAATAGTCGCCCAAAAGGCAAAACCGACCCCTGAACACCGCTAATTGGCCGACAGGGCGGGTTTGAAGGCGGGTTTGCACTGTATAGGGGCAGTTAGCGCTTATCTGCATGCTTCCTGATTTCCGGACGTTTTTTAGGGTTATCATTAACCAAATTTTATGTTCAATGAAACCCGTTCTCCGATTTTCTGTGTTATTTTTATTGCGCTGTTTCGCGTCGTTAGCTGTTACTTATGGGCAGGGTACCCTCAAAGGCAGGGTGGTTGATGAGCAAAAGCTGCCTCTCCCATCGGTCACTATCAGGTTGAAAAAGCTTCCCGATACGATGGTTTATAAGGCTATATCCACCGACACTTATGGAAGATTCATCTTAAATAACTTAGCTGGTGGCACTTATGTACTTGAGGGCCACCTTGCAGGTTACCGAACGGTCATAAAAACCGGGGTAGTTATCAACCCTACGGATACCGTTATTGACATCGGTGTTTTACTATTGATCCCATCTGCCAAAATGCTGAATGAAGTTGCTATAACGGCGCAACAGCCGTTCATCGAAAAACAGATCGATAAAACCGTGGTTAATGTGGACCGGAATATTGCCAGTACCGGCACCAATGCCTTAGAATTATTGAAGAAATTGCCCGGAGTACAGGTAACGCCCGACGGGCAGATAACACTTAATGGCAAATCGGGAGTTAATGTGATCATGGATGGGAAAACGACCTATTTGTCTGCCGACGACCTGGCTAATCTGCTGACCAATACGCCATCATCTGATATTCAAAAGATCGAGATCATGACCAACCCATCTGCAAAATATGACGCCGAAGGGACCGGCGGCATTATCAATATCATTAGGAAAAAGAACAGTAAAAGCGGACTGAACGGAAGCCTTACCGAAAGTTTCGGACAGGGGCATTTTAGCCGTTATAATAATAGCCTGGTACTCAATTACAAAACCGACAAATACAATCTGTATCTGAATAACAGCTACGGTTACAGCAAAGGATTCAGCGTAAATGATGTCACGAGCGACATCCTAAATGGCGGTGCTTTATCTACTGAACAAGTCTCAACCAATACCGGTGTAACGACTAATAAAGCCTACAATTCTTCGGCCGGACTTGATCTTTATCTTTCAAAAAAAACAACATTGACATTGACCGGCAGCCTCTCAGACCGGGGATATAATAATAACTTAACATCGGTGATGACTATCGCTGACAGCAACCGGAATAAAACAGGCAGCGAAAAGTTTTCCGCCTTAAACGCCGACAAGCCGCTAAATTTCACTACCGGTGTTCAATTGATGCACAAGTTGGATACCATGGGCAGGCAGTGGTCGGCAGATGTTGATTATTCCAACTATCGGTATAGGCCCGGACAGTATAATACCACGGTTAATTATGATGCATCAGGAAGTTTTTTGAACCAGGACAATGTATTTATTGACGAGTCGAGAACCTTGCACATTTTTGGCGCCCGGGTTGATTATGTTCAGCCGTTACCCGGCAACGGCAAATTGGAAACGGGACTGAAATCCAGCTATGTAAAAACCTTTAATAACAGTACTTATTACAATCAGCTGGGCGGAGAAAATGTGATCGATCCGGCCCTGAGCGATTATAATACCACCAGCGAAAACATCAATGCGGCGTATATCAATTTTAACGGTCAATACCAGAAATTGACGGTGCAGGCCGGTTTACGTGCTGAGCAAACGGTAATGAAAGGGCAACAACTTTTTACGAATGCCTCAGTGGATCAGAATTATTTCGAATTGTTCCCAACGCTTTTTCTCAATTATAAGCTTAATGATCAAAACGCATTGAATTTCCAATTCGGGAAGAGGGTTGACAGGCCCGATTATCATGAATTAGTGCCCTTTAGGCGGCCGCTGTCGCCAACAATTTATTTTGAGGGAAATCCCAATTTGAAACCCGACCTGAACTGGCACTCGGAACTCACCTGGTCATGGCGGAATACATTTTTTATCACCGCAGCTTATGACATTGACCATAATTACCTGCGCACACTGTATTATCTTGATTCGAATAAAACAACCATTACACGCATGCCTACCAATATACAGGGTGCGCACTCCTGGAACGTCGAAGTCGGCTATAATAAAGAGCTGGTAAAATGGTTTACCACCAATACTAACGTTACTGTTTATCAAAACCTGTTTACCGGCAGTGCAGACGGTTTCAGCCTGGACGACCCCGGTTTTGCCACAATTGACCTTGTTACCAACAACAGTTTCCGCTGCAACGATAAATTATCCCTGGAGGCTGATTTTGAATACGAATCCAAACGCCAGTTCGTCGGCTCTGTATTTGGCGCTTATTCTATTCTAAGCTTTGCGCTTAAACAGAAGCTGTTTCATGACCAGGGCTCGATCACTATCAATGCCAACAATGTGCTGAACACCGAGAGCCGCAACGCCACCGATCATTACCTTAACCTCAATCAAAATGGTTATTCGTATATTTATTCAAGAGCCGTTATTGTAACATTAAATTATAGGTTTGGCAGCGGCAAGCTGCTCAAAACGCAAAGCAAGTCGGGCTCGGAAGAAGAACAACACCGGGCGGGAAATTGAATCCCTTTAATTTTAATCCGGTCAACATAAAGGCATACGCTACTTATACCAAATATTCATTCAGCTTGCCAACTTCTGCAAATTCAGCAAAAAGCGGTTTGAAAATTGCCTTGACAAGATTTTTATTTCCTATTTTAGTGATGCGGCGATAAAACCGCCTCCCCGTTAAAAAATGCCATCAACGCCATATACAATAAGAGATGCTACCGAAAGCGATGTCCCCGCGTTAAGTATTTTAACTACTATAGATCAACCCTTTGTTTTATCATTTGAATAAACGGGCAGGTTCCAGTGATAACGCAGGGCAAATAAACGCAAACTGAAGCATATAATTAAAGCAATGATTGAAACCCAGTCGTTTGACAGCCATTTTAGATAATTTCCTAAAACAACAATTAAAGCCCCTATAAGCGCTACTGATGCATAAATTTCCCTTTCCAAAATAACGGGAACCCGATTGAGCAAAATATCGCGCAATACCCCACCACCAACCGCTGTAGTGATCCCCAACAGAACAGCAACCTCTGCATTATCACCATAGGCCAAACTTTTTTGCGCACCGGTGATGGCAAATAATGATAAACCCAATGCATCGAAAAACAGCACCGGATGATTAAGTCGCTGCACAAAAGAATACAAACTGATGGTGGTGCCTGTAGCTATAATTGCGACTGCCAGGTAATGCCAGTTTGTTAATCCTGCGGGCGGGATAGCCCCTATACATAGATCGCGAATAATGCCTCCCCCGCACGCCACTGTAAATGCAATGGCGCAGATCCCGAAAAGGTCCAGTCCCCGTTGCTTTGCTGCCGCCGCTCCGCTTATTGCAAAAACAAAAGTACCTGCCAGGTCCAGAAAGTCGTAAAGCCAATGTAGTTTATCCATATTAAGGGCAGTTTAATTCAACCGGGCTATAGCAGCTGTCATTACAGCCTGTAAACCGGTTTTTAAGTATTCACCTTTAATAAAGATATTGCTATTTATTTAAAAAATTCAATTGTCCAGGCTTAACAATAGTTCATTAAATTATGTGGTATATAAACATATTAAGCCTCCTCACTCAAATCGTTCATTACCTGTTTAAGTTCGGCCAGGTATTTGCCAAACTGCAGGCGCACATGCCAGCTAAAGCAAACATAGGTTATCATAAATGAGATCAGTATAATTAAAAACACCAGCAGCATATTGCCCAATGATATAAAAGCATGGGCCGCTAAAATATGCTGAATAAAATCGGCTGTATGCTGGCTGCAGGTTAGTGTAATGGTTATTAAAACAGCTATAGGCGCTACCGAGAAATTATAGGTTTTATATACCTCCATATTAAGTTCCAGTTCGTAGGTTATTTTCCGGATGCTGTCTTTCATGTTAAAATCATAGCGGCTTATGGATTTGTAAAAAACATAAAACCGCGAAAAGTAAAAACAGTTGAGCGTTAATATGGTAAAAAACAAAAAGCAGGCTATATTAAACAGGAACGAAATTTGCGGCCTGCCAAACATAAAAACCAGTATTATCACGTACGATACCAGCGTTGCAATAAACTCAGCTTTCATGTTTTTGCGTAATCGCTCCACAGCCGAGGTGGTTTTTCCGAGCATGGCGGTACTAACCGGCAAGCGCATTCCTTTTGGCTCATCATTGTTCCAGGCGTCTTTTAAATCATCAATATTCATAATTCATGGTTTTAATTATTTCTTTCAATTTACTTTTTATACGATTTATCCTCACCCGCACATTTAATGGCGTAATGCCCAGGTTAGCCGCAATTTCATCATACGGCTGGTTTTCCATGTACAGATAAATAACCGCTTTTTCAACTTTTCCCAATTGTTGTACAGCTTTATAAAATAAAGCCAGCTGCTCCTCTTTTTCGCCCGCTGCCGATGGCTCTTCGGCCCGCTCAAAGTTGTGGGGCAGTTGTTCATTATCGGGCCGGCGTTTTTGCTTCTTAAAAAAAACGATAGCGGTGTTAAGCGCCACCCGGTACATCCAGGTGCTAAACTTACTTTCGGCCCTGAACGTGCCGAAAGCCAGCCATAGCTGTAATATCATTTCCTGCAGCAGGTCATCGCGGCCTTCGGGGTCGTCCTGGTATATCCTGCATATTTTATACAGGATACCCTTGTTTTCGCCTATCAGCCGCAAAAATTCAGTTTCTTTAGTATCCACGTTTAAATATCATCATATTAAAACATTGTTTTATTACATAATTGGTTGGGGCAAATCGCTTTTAAAACCTGTCGCCTGTTTTACCCCATCCTCCTCCTTCCCCTAAATTTAGGGGAAGGTATCGCACATGCCTTTTTTTTAAAGGCCGCCTACTATATGCCTAAAGGCGGTCTCCCGGATTGTTTTATTACCCAATAGGTATCAGCATTTTAAATTTGTTACATGCTGTATTGTAAATAAGTTTTCTTACTACATTAGTGGTACCGTGACCAGGGGAGCCGGCATACCTAAAACAAATAAAGACCATGAAAACAAAAATTAACTCGTTAATCGATCTGATGGCGGCGTTGGATACCAATGCGCCGCAAAACTTAGAATTACAAACCTCTATACTTTGTCCCTATGCTATTGTGCTGCCGGTTGGGTTTAGCTTAACCGGGGCCGACAAAGAAAAATGTATCATCAGTTTTAACAATAGCGATGGCATTGGGTTAACGGCCAACAATGAAGTTGCTAACCTTATTATTCAAACCAACCCCAATAGCAGGGCTATATATACATTAAGCAATCATGCCGACCTGGGAACTTTATCTTTAAAAAACCTTACCGTTACGGGACAAATTCAAATATTAACCCGGTCGGGGACCAGCAAAACAAAGCTGGTTGCCGATAATGTTGACATTGTAGCTTGCGATGCTCGCCGGTATTCGGAACAGCCGCAGAAATATGGGGTTAATGTTTACCAGGGCGCTTTTACGGTTTATAATTTTAACAGTGATCCGGATAGCGTTATTAATGCCACCCTAACAAACATTAGCCTGGGTCGCAAGGGTGCGCCGGTAATTGGCGCGGGTTTATTTGTTTGCGGCTTTAGTGATAATGGCGGCTGGGTAATGGCCGATAAAATAACAACCGGCGATATTTATTCGAACGGGATGCTGCCTTTTGGCCAGCCCGACATGATAACCGCAGGTGTTTTTATTGTTTATGGCGTTAAGGTTAAAAACCTGACACATATTGGGTCGGTAAACACGTATGGCGTAAATGATATGGTATTAGATACGTGGGGATACGTGGAAAAATGGGTGGCGGAAAAACCCATTACCTCCTACGGCCCAAGTGGTATTGGCTTTGTAAACTTTGGTACGGTTGATGAGTTTGAGGCTAAAGACAAAATTGAAACTTTTGGCTCGGGGGCACGGGGATTCAACCAGTATGACGGTACCGTTAAAAAGGCGGTTTTCCATTCTATCATCACGCACGGCAACGGCTCCATAGGGATGCAGTTTAGCAAGGCGGTGGGCAGCATCGAAGTGAAAAACGGCGTTATTACCAATGGCTCGGTAGGGCAATCGCTTGTTAAAGGGGTAATTATGACACTTCCTGCTGATGCCATTAGTGTTAAACCCGGCGGCGAGATCAGCCAGTTAAAGATCTCGGGTGGCATTACAACCTATGGCGACAATGTGCACGCCTACCACGTAGAAGGCGGAATTGTACATGAGCTAACGGTAAAAGGGGATGTGGTTGCCAATGGCGATAATTCAATTGCCGTAGCGGTTACAAATAATGGCGAAACACCTTTAACCCATATTTCGGCTATATCGAAAAAGGGGATTGCGGTCCAGATATCCAATGGAAAAGTAACCGACCGTGCCGGGCTTACCGCTAAGGGAAGCAAAGGGGATATTGTTGAGTAAGCCTAAGCCGAGGCGTTTGAGCTATATAGCTCAACTATAGCGATGGGTTTAAAACCCATCGCTATGTAAAACCCCCGTAGTTTGCTATTGCATGGGTTTTTATTTCACCCGGGATATAAACCCGTTCGCCAATTTTAAATACATTCGCTTAAATTTTACACCTATGCAAAGAAGGAACTTCATCAAAAGCACAAGTTTATTAAGTACGGCCCTGGTTTTTAATAAACTGCCCGCGTTTGCCGCGCAAACAGCTTATCCCGAAGTGCGCACAATGGCCTCACAAAGGAAGTTCAGCAGCCAGGCGATAGAAGCAGCGATAACCGAATTTAAAAAGAACGTAAAAAATGAAGAACTGGCATGGTTGTTTAACAATTGTTTCCCCAACACGCTGGATACTACTGTAACCTATACCATCAAAAACAACAGGCCCGATACTTATGTAATAACCGGCGATATAGACGCGATGTGGCTGCGCGACAGCAGCGCCCAGGTATGGCCCTACCTGCATTTTATAAAAGAAGACAAACAACTACAGCAACTGGTAGCCGGGGTTATTAACCACCAGGCTGCCTGCATACTGAAAGACCCCTATGCCAATGCTTTTTATAACGACCCCAATAAAGTAGGCGAATGGGCGCACGATGTAACCAAAATGCAGCCCGGCATCCATGAGCGTAAATGGGAGATCGATTCGCTTTGCTACCCGATAAGGCTTGCCCACAAGTATTGGAAACTGACCGGCGATACCAGTCCGTTTGACCAGAACTGGAAAGCGGCTATACAATTAACCTTAAAAACATTCAAAGAACAACAACGTAAAGAGAATGAGGGACCATATACCTTCCAGCGGAAAACTTCATGGGCTACTGACGGTGTACCCTTGAACGGCTATGGCTACCCGGTAAAACCAACAGGGCTGATCTGCTCAGCCTTCCGCCCAAGCGATGACGCTACGATCTATATGTACCTGGTGCCATCTAATTTCTTCGCCGTAGTAAGCCTTAAACAGGCGGCAGAAATGGTAAGGCAAATATCCAAAGATGAAACCCTTGCCAATGAGTTGCAAAGCCTTGCAGCAGAGGTTGAACACGCCCTGCAACAACATGCTATTATTGACCATGCCCAATACGGCAGGATATATGCCTACGAGGTAAATGGCTACGGCAGCTATAATTTGATGGACGATGCCAATGTGCCGAGTTTATTAAGCCTGCCTTACCTTGATGCTGTTTCCAAGGCTGATCCTATTTACCAGAATACCCGGAAAATGCTGCTATCATTGAATAACCCGTTCTTCTTCAAGGGAAGCGCGGGGGAGGGTATAGGTGGCCCGCACGCAGGGAAGGATATGATATGGCCGCTGGGCATTACTATACGCGGGCTAACCAGTAGTAACGATGCGGAAATAAAGCATTGCCTAACTATGCTCAAAAACAGCAACGCCGGCACCGGCTTTATGCACGAATCATTTTATAAGGACGATGCCAAACGGTTCACCCGTAAATGGTTTGCCTGGGCCAATACGCTGTTCGGTGAGTTTTTATGGGAAACGTATAAAACTAAACCGCATTTGCTGGCTTAGGTTGTTTTAAGTTCCCGCTTATTCAGATCAGTGTATTGCACACCTGCTGCTAAAACCCGCAAATTACCGTCATTAAACCGCAAAACAACGGCGTTAAACAGCAGATAGCCGCATAAACCGGCGCATTACAGCTATAACCGCAACCTTTAAACAAACTAATTAGCTGTATAATAACCGTTTATAATTAAAAGAACATTTTTAAAAACATGCAATTGGTTTAAAGAATATCTATTCGCCGGGGAGCATTGGCGACTTATCGGATTCTATCAAATATAACAAAAAATCAGCATATAAACGCGTTTTTTTCTGTCATTTTATCCACCATCCCTTTCCCTTCCCTAAAATAAATTCAACTTCCTCAAAACCTCCCTTATATAACTACCGGCAGGCGTAAGCTGGCCGGGCATCCATCCGCCTTTTTCGGGTGCGCCGGGTTTTAACAAGGCGGTTGTTTCTTCTTTATCGGTGATGTTCCAGTTTACCCAGCTTAGCTTATTAGCCTCCATCCACTTAAGCCAGGTTGCATTTTCTTCCGGGTCAAACTTACCGTTGCCGTTTGCTTCGCCCACGCCCCATTCGGTAATAAACAGGGGCAAGCCCGCTTCAATAGCTTTATCGGCCCTGGCCCGTAAGGTCGCCTGGTGATTGGGGTCGGAGGCATAAAAATGAAACGAATAAGCAATATTGTTAAAGCCGGTAATGGGGTTACGCGCAACCATATCTACATCCTGGTCCCAATGCGGGCTTCCAACTATGATAAGGTTGTTGGCATCATACTTACGTATCTCGGTTATTAACTGTATGGCGTAATTTTTAACCGTATCCCAGGCCACGCGTTCGGGCTCGTTCCATATTTCATAGATCACATTGGGTATGCCATTATATTTTTGAGCCATTTCGGCAAAAAACTGTTTGGATTGCGCTACGTGCAGGTTGCTGTTATGATCATGCCAGTCTATCAGCACATATATGCCGTCTTTAACAGCCCGGTTAACCATCGTAACTACCAGTTGCTTCTGCATGGCCGGTTTTTGCAGGTACCCGTTATCGGGCTGTACAGCCATTGCCAGGCGGATAATATTAGTCTTAAAATCAGAACTAAGCCAATCAACCACGTTGGGGTTATAATACTTTTGTCCCCTCCATATACTCCACGAAAAGCTAATGCCCCGCAACTGTGGCGGCACGCCGGTTTGATTAACCACCCGGCCATTTTCAACGTGCAATAGCCCGTTTTTTGCAACAGGTGTAACAGGTGTTTGGCCAAATACCACCAGGGTTAAACAACCATATATTATGGTGAATAATGTTTTCTTCATTCCGTGCTATTTTTTCAATAGGTGTTTACCATAGATATCCTGGTTGCTTATCCCGTTTTGAAACAGGATTCGCCCGCTTTTAAAAAAACGGTTAAAATCATCAGCGCTGGCCTGCCCGGGGTATGGGGCAAAATATTGTTTTAGGCCCGCGTTACGCCAGACCATTAAGTAGGATAATTTATATTTTGACAGGATGGGCAGCAAGGTACTTGTCCACCAATCGGGCTGGGGTATAAGATCATACCCCGTTTCGGCTACCGCGCCTAATTTATGATGTTGGGTGGCTATAGTTTCCGTCATTGCTACACGTTTCTCAAATTCTTTAGGAAATATTACGGGGTTTCTGCAATAGCTGTCAAAACCCACCACGTCAGCATAAGCATCGCCGGGATAACGTTCTAAAAATTCGGTTTCCGAGTTAAAATCAGCTACCGAATATACAATGAGCAGGTTATGTAGCTTTTTAACATCACGCAAATAATCAATAGTAAACCGCCATAGTGCTTTAAACTCATCGGCGCTGCAGGTATTTTTGCACCACCAAAACCAATTGCCCGTAAGCTCATGAAATGGCCTGAACAGGATGGGGATAGGCTCGCCCTCATCGCCTTTTAATGTTTTAATATATTGGGCTACCCGGTTGAGATAAATTACATAAGCTTCATGATTTGCGCCACCCGGTATAATTTGCCTTACGGTGTTTTGCGAGGTATCCCAGGCTGTTTTCCCGTTAACCGGGTTGTTTAAATGCCAGCAAAAGGTATTGATGCCGCCCCGTTCATATACTTCTTTTACAAATTCCCTTTGCTGCTTAAAAGGTATGCTGTTGATGTCTTTGCTGCTATCACGCTCAATGCCCGACAGGTCCCAGCCATACAAGGCCGGGTAACTGCCGGTAACGCTTTTTATATCCGAGCGGTCTTTGTCGCCCCGCCAGCCTACGCCATAAGCCAGGTCATCATGATGGCCAAATATTACGCCTGAACCAACTAAACGCTGCATACTGCTGTATAGCTGCCGTGTTTCGGGCGTGGCCTGTTTGTCGGCTGGTGGATATGCTTGTCCAAGGGCGACTGTGCCATATAAAAACAAGAACAAACAATATACCAGCCCTCTTTTATTCATAATATCTTATTTATTACCCGGTGTTAATGAAACCTGCTGTTTGGCAACATTGTAGCCGCTAACCTGTATAGAGGTGTTATTTGTTGCCAGTTTAGTAGAAGGCGCGCTAACACTAACCGCTATTGTTTCGTGCGGTGCCAGGGTAAAATAATTAGCCGACCAGTACGATGGCATCACCTCTTCACCATTACTCATTAACTGCGGCCTCACAAAAAAGGCTATTTGGTTTGATGTGTTGGTTACCTGCAGGCTATATTTCTTATCCCCGTTTAAAACTCCAGCATTTGCATAACTAACTTTCAACTGCGCCGGTTTCATGCGGTTCAAATCGGTATAATTAGTATCAGGGGCCAGCCAATACACGTTGTGCGATACCGGTTTGCCCTTCGCATCGGTTAAGTTAAGCACCACAAAGCTTACCCCACGGGCGCCTTTTAAAACTTTAGCCAGCGGTATTAATTCTTTAACGCCGGTTGTTTGTAGAGATACATTTGTGGTTTGGCTAAATAGCTTCCGCGCATCCGCAGCAAACACTTGCACATTGGCTGTTAATGCCGCTGTAGGGTGATGGGTACGGTTAACCACCGCAACGGTCGAATCATCTAAGTTCAACTGAATATGTGTGGGCTCGCAGGCGTTTTGCATGAAGTAATAACCGGCATTAGGTTCGAGGTACCAGTCATATATCTGCCATACCACGCTGGGTAAAGCGGCGTTTAGTTTCCATAGCATTACCCCGCCGGTTTCATTCAGTTTATGATTGGCAGCCTCAAAAATACCCTGGTAACCAATAGCATTAAGCAATTGCATTTTATCCGAAAAGTTTTCCATGCTGGTAGGCTCGCCGTAGCGCTTCACCATTTCCTTATAATACAAGTCGTACCCGGCCGCGCCTTTGGCCGCATCATGGTACCCCCAGGTATTATTTAACGGGTAGGGCAAGGTTTTATCCCATACCAGGTTGGTTATAATTTTAGGCAAAGTGGTATAAGGCGGCTGCGACGGCAAACCGGTTTCATCTTTAAACACCCAATCCCTGCCTGCATCGGCTAACCTGTAATATTCATGCGGGTCTTTCCAGGCATAGGGGCCGCCGCTATAAACACCTGATGGTTGATCATCCGGCCACGAGCCTTTAAAGCCTGCCGGTAGTTTTGCAAACCCCGAGGAGCTGGGAATAAACGGCCTTGTGCCGTCCAGGTCAATAATATTGGTACGCATGGCATCGTAAAGTTCTTTACGGGCATGGCCCTCGTTACCGCCCGTCCAAACCAACAGGCTGGGGTGGTTGCGGATACGGTAAATGGTGCTTTTTACATTGCGTACAAATACGCTGCTTTCCAATGGCCAATCGGGCGAGCCTTTAAATTCGCCCTGGGTATCGCCGGTAACCCAAAAGTCCGACCATACCATTAAGCCATACCTATCGGCAGCATCAAAAAACGCATCCGGCGGTGTTATGCCGCCGCCCCATATCCGCACCAGGTTAACGTTGGCGTTACGGCATAAATGCAGCTCGCGGTCAAACCGGGTCGAATCGCGGTTTACCATCATATCAGGCACCCAGGCACCGCCAACTAAATGCACTTTCTTTCCGTTTACATAAAAATCGCGCCTTACAAAGCCATTTACCGTAGTGGTTTGCGAGGTGGTTGTGCGTATGCCAAACACAAAAGTGGTATCATCGGCAATACCCGAAGCATTAACATATTGCAGGCGGATACGGTACAAATTGGCTTTGCCATAGTTATTGGGCCACCATAAATGTGGTTTGTTGATGATGAGCTGTTTCATGGTTGCGCCATCCATATCAACTATTGTTGAACCATCAGCCGCCACAGTCACATTTTTTGTAAGCTGAATGGGCAAGCCACCCTTAAAGTTTTCGGGCACGATGCTCACCTTTAACTGCCCGCTCTCTGCCGATGCGTGATGATTGGTTAAAGTAAGGTTTAATGATAGTTTAGCTACGCCGGTATCCGGCAAATTGGGTAAAGCTGTCTTAAGCTGCGGTCGGCCAATGGTTACTGCGCCAGTAGTGCGCAAATATACCGGCTGCCATATCCCTATGTTACGGTCGCGTACAGGCGGCATCCAATCCCAACCTACCGAGCAAAGCATGGTTACATTTTTGCCAATATCGCCCGTAGGGCCGCCGTTTTCAAAAAATGGGCCCAAAGCTTTTAGCTGCTCCTGCGCGGGCAGACCTGCAAAATCAAGCGGGTATATTTTTACAGCCAGCACATTGGTTTGGCCTGCTTTTATTTGTTTGGTTACATCCAGGTTATATTCGGCAAACATGCCGGCCATTTGGGCCGAGTCGGCAATTTGTTTGCCATTTACCCATACAGCCGCACGATAGTTTATACCTTGTTCTGCCTTTATCACCTGCCGGTACAGTAAATGTAGTGCGGTACCAGTAAGGTTTTTTCCAGGGATTAGGGTCATTGGGCAAAAAGCTGTATTGCTCCAGTTTATAATCTTTATTAAATTGGTCAGAAGCATCAGGTATCAGCATATTGTTCAGCCCCAGGTAAGGATCGGGATAAATATGATTGGCCACCAAACCCGTAAGCACGGTAGAAGGCACTTTAACCGGAAACCAATACGCTTTTGAATGATACTGCAGCATGGACAGCTCCTCGCCACTATTATCTATTAACGCCGATGACTGCAGATCGAAATTGACCAGTTTAACCTGTTTTATCCGTCCCGTTTGCGCGTTGGCTGGCCGTACTAAAATAAGCGTTATACATACTGCAAGTACCGTTAGTGAAAATGGTTTCATAGTTATTAGTTTATATACTTTGGTTGTTATTGATATTATTGGCTAAAGTTATAATATCAATAACATTATGCAATTTGATAACCGGCCTATTTTTTATCACACACCAAAAACACTACCGACCGTGGCGGAACATCAACCGTTATGCCGCTTTGTACAGTACCCGCGTTAGCCGTCAAAGTATTATAGTTTGCGGGGCCGCCGGATACGCCTGTTGGCCCGGTGCCATTTACTAAAACCTTACGCGAAAAATCACCATCGCTGCCCCCGCTGAGGGTATAGTAGTAAAAATTAGTACCGGCAGCATAGTTTTTAATAATTACGCTTACTATATGATCGGTTGTGCTTTTGTTTACCAATACCACCCCGGCCTGCCCCGATGTGAACGATGACGCGTAGCTTAGTATATCTGTACTGCCCGCTACCGATGAGCCAATCATCTGATCACCAAAGTATTTCTGAAAATAATACATATAATAAAATGCCGGTCGGGGGTTCCATTTGTTGGCGTTGGGTTCGTCGCCAATGTTAAACAGACCCTGGTCATTGCCCGTGTTCCACCCGTTTGCCAAATCCCAGCGACTGGCCATACTGTATTGATTTTTCAGCAACTCGCCCAGGGTTATCACAGCGTGTAGCCCGGCAATGTTAGATACCTGCTGATTGGACCCTT
>Ga0206890_1152_pt1 | contig 21270 bp, 13 predicted proteins | sample Alteio_BWOrgHeat_58_FD_152960 | JGI IMG/M metagenome (GOLD analysis project Ga0206890, IMG submission 152960) | Enriched cells from forest soil in Barre Woods Harvard Forest LTER site, Petersham, Massachusetts, United States - Alteio_BWOrgHeat_Nextera6 ... | reverse complement strand
GGCGTGATGTTTGATGTAGTTGACCATATGCATAAATTAAAAATAACCGGCACACTGTTGTTAGCCTTTCTTTTGATGGGTTGCGGCGGCAACAAGCAATCATCGGATGATATGACAACTGACACTGTCACCAATAAACCGGTTGCCGATGCTGTAAACCCAACCAATAAAACCATTTTGTTTTTTGGCGACAGCTTAACCGCAGGCTTAGGGCTTGATGATCCGTCGGAGGCATTTCCGGGGGTGATCAAAGCGCGTATCGATTCGTTAAAACTGCCTTATAACGTGGTGAACGCCGGTGTAAGCGGCGAAACATCTGCCGGTGGCCTGAGCAGGATAGACTGGATACTGAAACAAAAGGTTGATGTGTTTATGTTGGAGCTGGGCGCCAATGATGGCTTGCGCGGTACATCCGTAAATGAAACTACGAGCAACCTGCAGGGAATTATTGACAAGGTAAAAGCTAAATACCCCAACGCCAAAATTGTGTTGTTAGGCATGCAGGTACCGCCAAGCATGGGCGCTACCTATGTTAATGATTTTAGAAGCCTGTTCCCTAAACTGGCAACCAAAAACCATATTGCCTTAGTGCCATTCCTGCTAAACGGCGTAGGCGGCGACCCAAAACTTAACCAGGCCGACGGCATTCACCCAACCGCCGCCGGGGCTAAAATAGTAGCTAATAATGTTTGGAAAGTGTTGAAGGGGGAGTTGTAGCAACTAATATTAACACTTAATAAATCCACCAACTCACCGCGCGTCATTGCAATGACGTCTCGGTTTAGTCCGCCCGGCAGCACCACTAATATTTAAGTATCGTAAACTCAGTCCGCCGATTAAGCTGGAACTCTTCTACCGAACATGCCACGCCATTTGTACAACGGTTTAACGGGCGCGATTCGCCGTAGCCACGTGCAACCAGCCTGTCTTCATCAATATCACCAACGCCCACTATATATTCAACCGCCGCCTTGGCCCTGCGTTGTGATAGCGCCATATTATAATCATCATTTCCACGACTATCCGTATGCGAGCCTAATTCAATTACAAGCGTCGGGTTGTCTTTCATGATCTTGATCAATTTATTCAACTCTTTGGCGGCATCGGGCCTGATGAATGATTTATCAAGGTCGTAATATATGTTTTCAAGCCTGATGGCTTTATTCAGCTCTATTTTACTCAAATAAAGGTTCTTTTTTATTGATCCGCCCGGCTCCAGGCCAACGGTTGATACGGTTTCATTGTCAACCAAATAGCCGGTCATTTCGCCTTTTAAAGCATAATCGCTTTCTTTGGTCAAACAAAAGGTAAATGCGCCAGCATTATCGGTATGTACTTTTATGGTTTTCCCCCGTACTTTACCCAGTGTTACCAGGCTGTTAGGTATAGGGGTTTGTGTGCCTTTTTCATAAACAACACCATCTAACCGGTAACAAGGCGCTGTTTTTATAGTATAGCTATAAATATCATCGCTACCCAGCCCGCCGGGCCTGTTTGATGAAAAGAACCCGGTTGAATCTGTCAATACGGTATAAGCAAAATCATCCTGCGGCGAATTGATAGGGTAAGCCAGGTTGATCTTTTGCGCCGCGTAAGTTTTCCCGGTCCACACAGCTTTAAATATATCCAGGCCGCCCATCCCTTTATAACCATCGCTCGAAAAATAGAGGTTATTGTGGGCGTCGGTTACCGGCGTACGCTCATTACCAAAGGTATTTATCGCTTTAAGGTTAAGCGGCTCAGACCAGTTGCCGCCGGCATCCCTTGTACAGGTATAAATATCAGTGCCGCCCTTGCCGCCTGGCCTGTCTGATACAAAATACAGTGCTTTGCCATCAGGGGTAATAAAGGGGTCGTCATTTGAAAACTTGGCGGCATTATTGTATTTAAAGGCAACCGGGTTAGCCCATTTTGCCCCGCTTCTTTTGGTCGAATAGATCTCCAGGTGAATCGTTTTTATCTTAGCGGTATCCTTCGCCCATTTTTTAGGTAATTGGGTTACGGTAAAAAACATTTCATTTCCATCCGCTGTAAATGATGCCGCGCCTACGTGGTATTCAGTTTCAGCATCAACGGGAAATAGTTGCAAAACATCAGCCGCTGTCCCTCTTTCCTCTAATTTGTATAGGCTCAGGTAGCCGTTGTCGGTCCATTCAAATACTTTTTTGTCGGGGCCTTTCCTGCTGTCAAACCTTATTAACGCCTTTTTAGCATCCTTAACAACCCTTTGCCCCCTGTCTGAGGTGAATACCGTACTATTATTAAGCTTTCCTCCCCCCCAGTCTGATTTTGGGCTGTTTAATATATATTCATTTTTAATGTCAACAAGCTCTATCCGTGCCGAGTCATTCAACCATTTCACCGCCGAATCGCATGATGTGGTATAAAAATTACGTTGTGCGGTGTCAGTAGGCCTGCTTAAAATATAGTACCGGGTAAATTGGGCTTTGGCCTCCTTGTACTTCGCGTTGTTTTTCAGCACATTGGCATAGCGCAAAATATTTTCGGGCTTGCTGCCATCAATGCTTATGGCGGTAGCATACCAGGTTTCTTCGTTGCTATAATCGCGCAATAAATGATAGCTGTTTGCTAAGTGATCGGCAATATAATAGGTTGGCGTTTTTTTGTATGCCTTTAAATACAAGTCAATAGCTTTGCTATAATTATACAGGTTATACTGATCATCGGCCTGCTTTAAAGTATAGTTTTGGGCCTGGGTGCCCAAGCTTAATACCAACAGGCATACTATCAAACTAATTGCGGTTAAAAGCTTTTTCATCCTGGTATTAGGCAATGCAATGGGTTGTATGTTTTTTTGACTGATCATTTTTTTAATCTCCAATAACTAAAAATACCTCGGGGTTAACATCCTGCTTTTTGAAGTATCAAAATAAAAGCCTATTGATATTTCATGTGTACCACCGCTATATGTTTTTAACGGGCCAACAGACATATCATAACCATAACCAATACGTAAATTTTCCATCGGGAAAAACTCAACAGCCCCAACAACCGAATTGAGGTTACTCAAATCAGTTTGAAGGTAACTTTTATTATATAGTTTTATCCCTGTCCGGTATGACGCGCCTATCCATAAGTTTTCTCCGAATATAAAAAACGCATTCAAATCCAAACTGGTGGGGCCTGCCGCGTCATCCTTTAACAAAAAGCTTGGCTTGAGCATTAAACCATCTGAGATTGGCGCCAGGAAACCGGCTGTTAAATAATAATGCGGTTTGGGCTGTGCTATATACGCGTAGGCTTTTAAATTAATGTATTGTGCGATAAGGTTATCGGCAGATATACCCGCATATAATTTATCATTTGAAAAATATATCCCCAGCCGGGCATCGGGCACAAGTGTATTTTGCGTACCTAAAGGTTGGTTTGGTTCGGGGTCGTTGGGGTTAAGCAGGGCTCCATTTATGCCTAACTGCTCTAAGCCTACACCAAGGCCAAAGGCCAGCCGCGAACTCCCGTCGTCATTCATCCTTAAACGGTAGGCATAATTGCCATATGCCGAAAAATTACTTTGCGCGCCAAGCTTATCGCTTGATAATTGTAAAGCCAGGCCCACATTTCCTTCGTTGGCAATAGCGTCAACGGCCAATGATGTGCTTACCGGCGAACCCGGTATCCCTGTCCACTGCGAACGGTAATAGCTATGCAGGTTAAGGTTTTCTTTATACCCTGCATAGGCCGGATTAATATATATACCATTAAACATATACTGGCTTTGCTGGGCATCCTGCTGGGCATAAATAGCCCCCGCGCTTAGCATCAATAGCAAAAATGTTATAATTTGTTTCATTTAATATTATTAATTGAATACCCTGCGGGTTTAAAATTATTTGTTAAACGTTCTTAATAGCGTTGTATAACCTTTTAATACCTGGAAAATACTTCCGTCAGTGTTTTTAATATACAATAAATAGTAATAGGTCCCTTCATTCAGCCCATCACCGGCCCATTTGTTTTGATAGTTAGTTTGCCTGAAAACCTCGTTGCCCCACCTGTTTACAATGATCAGTTCGTTATTCGGATAATTGCTAAGGCCCCTTATTTCAAAAACATCGTTTATACCATCGCCATTGGGTGTAAATAAAGTAGGTATTTTAAGCAGTACGGTACCGGTATCATTAATGGTTACCGTAGCAACGTTAGTATAGTACCCGTTAACGTCTTTTATCCTGTAGGTAAATGAATCTGGCCCGGTATAGCCAACATTAGGGGTATAGGTTACTGTTCCGTCATTATTTACTTTAACCGTTCCGTGTCCGGGCTGGGTAATAATTTGAATGGAGGTTGGGTCAAACGTTGACGTGCCCGGGTTACCAACAGAGGTGATCTGAATAATATCCGGTTGATTTACCAGCGTTACCGTAGTTATATTAATAGCTACTGGTGATGGTGGTACGGCTATAACCACACTTGCATTACTGGTAATCGTGTTCCCGCTTGGGTCCTTACTGCTTACCGTTGCATTGTTGGTTACTGAACCGGCATCCCTGTCGGCCTGGGTTAAGGTATAAGTAGCGGTGTATAACGCTGTCGATCCCGCCGCTAAGCCGGCAACAGGTATAGTTACTACAGCATTTGTAAGCCCTATCTTGGTATCTGTAATAGTTACCCCGGTTAAGGTAACTGGGCCTACATTTTTGATTGAGAAAGTATAAACAATGGTGTTTCCTGCAACCACTCCTGTTTTACTAAGGCTTACAGCTCCCGGAGGCAAAACAATTACCGTCACGGCAGCCACATTAGTATAATAGCCGTACGAGTCTTGTACCTTATAAGTAAATGCGTCCTGGCCGGTGAAATTAGCTGCCGGTGTATAAGTTACCGTGCCATCGCCATTTAGTGTAACGGTACCGTGTGATGGTTGTGTTATAACCTGGACAGATGATAAATTAAAGGTTGTATTACCCGAATTATCATTACTTAATACCGAAATTGTTACCGGCTGGCCAATACCCGTTTGCGCTAAATCATTATTTGCCGTTGGCGATTTTGGAACAGTTACCGTAACACTGCTATTGCTTGTTATGGTATTTCCGCTCGGGTCTTTACTGCTTACGGTTGCATTGTTAATTACCGTGCCAACATCTTTATCGCCCTGGGTTAAGGTATATATAGCCGTATAGGTTACGGTTGACCCGGCTGTTAAACCGCCCGACGGTATAGGCACGGTTACACCCGCTAACCCTAATTTAGTATCAGTAACATTAACCGCGGTTAAAGTAACAGGGCCTATATTTTTGATTGTAAACGTATAGGTAATAATATTGCCGCTAAACACACCTGCTTTAGTTAAGGCGATAGCTCCCGGTGGCAATATAAGAGAAACAGTAGGGTCATTTGGCGTAGGCGTAGTCGGATCGTCTGACCGGGGGTTAGTTACCGGGTTACCAACAGGGTCCTTAGCTGTAACGCTTGCCTGGTTACTGAAACTGCCTGCGTTCACATCGGCCTGGGTTACCGTGTGTTTCGCGGTTATAGTTGCTGATGCCCCAACTGCAAGAGTGGGTGTAATTGCCTGCGTAACCGATCCGGCGTCGGCACCTGCATCAGTTACGGTAACATTAGTTAATGCCGCGGTACCTGTATTTGTTACTACTATGGTATAATTAATAACATCGCCAACGTTGCTTACAAGGTTATTGGCCGTTTTTGTTAACGACATTGATGCGGTAAAGCCGTTTACCGTTAATGTTACAGTAGCAATATTGGTGTAATATCCATACGTATCCTGCACTTTGTAGGTAAATGAGTCAGAGCCAATGTAATTATTGGCCGGCGTATAGGTTACCGTACCGTCGCTATTAACTGTAGCTGTACCATGGGCCGGGCTTGTTACTACCTGGACCGATTGTACATTAAATGGCGCATTATCGGGGTTATCATTATTTAAAACCGCTACTATAGCCGGCTGGTTAAAGCTTACCTGCGCAACATCATTAACTGCTGTTGGCGATTTTGGCACAGTTACCGTTATGCTCGAATTGCTTGTAATTGTATTGCCGTTCGGGTCTTTACTGCTCACGGTTGCCGTATTAGAAACCGTTCCGGCATCTTTATCGGCCTGTGTAAGCGTATAAGCCGCCGTATAAGTTACTGTTGAGCCGGCTGTTAACCCACCCGACGGTATTGGTACAGTCGTAGCTGCTAAACCTAACTTAACGTCGGTAAGCGTTATATTGGTTAATGTAACGGTACCTGTATTCTTAATGGTAAAGGTATAAGTAATGATATTGCCTGAAAACACACCCGCCTTAACCAGGTTTACCGTTCCCGGAGGTAAAATAATAGAAACCGTAGGGTCATTAGGGGTTGGTGTGGTTGGGTCGTCAGATCCGGGCACAGTTACAGCGTTACTGCTGGGGTCTAAAGCCAGCACGCTTGCCTGGTTGCTGTACCTGCCTGCGTTTACATCGGCCTGGGTTACGGTATGTTTTGCGGTTAAGGTTTCTGATGCGCCCACAGCAAGGCTGGCAGGAGCAGCCGGTGTAATTGATCCCGCATCGGCCCCGGCATCTGTTACCGTTACATTGGTTAATGCCACATTGCCGGTATTTTTAACAATTATGGTATAGTTAATAACATCGCCGGCATTAGCTACCGGATTATTGGCAGCCTTTGTTAATGACATTGAAGCTGTAGTGGTCAATACGGTTACTGTTACCGTAATAGGGGCAGATACAAAGCCGCCCGGGGTAGTTAAAGTGTATGTGTAAGTATCAACGCCTGTAAAGCCGGCCACGGGTGTATAGGTTACATTACCGGAGGCATCTACAGTTGTTGTGCCATGTGAGCCGAATGTTGGGGTTACTGTTGCGCCTACTCCGCTTACACCGTCGTTGGCTTTTACATTTGTGGTTACCGGTGTATTCTCAGGTGTTGTAGCTACATCATTTACACCTGCCGGGTTAACGGTTATAGTTACCAGGATAGGATCTGATACAATACCTCCTGCCGATGTTAATGTATAAGTGTACGTATCTATACCAATAAAGCTGGCCACTGGTGTATAAGTTACATTACCGCTGGCATCAACCGTTGTAACGCCATGCGACCCATTGGTTGGTGTAACCGTTGCGCCGGTAGCACTGGTGCCGTCATTGGCTTTTACGGCTATTGTTATTGGGGTAGCAATAGGTGTGGTCCCCGCATCGGGCACACCTACCGGTTTAATGGTCACCGTAATTAAAGCGCTTACGCTCTCGGTGCCAAAATTGTCTTTAATCGTATAGGCTATTGGGGTAGCAGCACCCGAAAACGAGGCTAATGGCGTAAATGTAACAACCCCGTTTGTTGTGTTTACTACATACGTTCCCTGGCCCGCAACGGTTACCGACGTTTTCTCTGTATTATCAGCCGGGTCGGTTATCAAAACACTTGTTGCGATTACGGTACCATCTGCATCGGTGGCGCCGGTTGGCGCGCTAATATTAACCGCCTGGCCCGGGCTTGTGGTTGCGGTGTGGTTTATAGCCACCGGTGCCTGGTTTATACCAAAATTTAAGCCTGTAATATCTAAGCTTGTAATGGAGGTTGTTGCCTGTATTTGTAAATTAGCTGCCCCGGCTTGTATGCCCGAACTATAGGCGTTGTTTGAACCATAAGTTGCACCCGAAGGAACATAACCTGCCGGAAGGTTTGCAGATACCGCAGATAAAGCGCCCCCTACGGCAACATTATTGGTGGAGATAGCTACTATATAAGCGCCGTTATTTGCGCCGCTAAACGAATAAGCGCCATTTGACGCCACACTGGTTGTAGCAACAATTACATTGTTGCTTACAAGGTAGGCATATAACGGGCGCCCGCCAACTGATGAGGCGGCAGCGCCCGAAATAGCCCCATCTGACCCTCCGTTACCGTCAAAAAAAACATTCCCCGAAATACCTACGCCAATAACATCTTTAAGTTTATAATCTTCCGTCTCTCCATCGGCCGCAAACGACACACTTCGGTCATCCACGGGCGTGCTAAGATCATCTACCAGGTTGGTAGTGGAAATACGCAGCCGCAAATACATTGGCCCTATTTTTAATTTATTTGTGAAGGACGCGTTAGGAAATGTAAGCGTGAAGTTTTGATTGCTGGAATGGGCCGGCACCGTAACAGATACCCCTTCATCCGGCGTAAATATACCGTCATTGTTATAGTCAAGCCATCCATAAAGCGTGGCCGGCACCGATTTATTATTAGTAGCGGGTATAGTGTAAACAATGTCGCCCGACTGGTTTACCTTTATGTCGGGCAATGTAGCTGGCGTTAACGTGTTTTCATCATCAACACCGGTTGTATCATCATGATTAGCAGCAATAGAAGTAAAGGGCTGCCCGTCCGGGTCAACATTATTGGCCCCTATATATACGTTAGCGACAGGCACCAATGGTGTTGTTGGAAAACTAAGCACCGGATAAGTACCATCGCCAGGGAAGGTATCGGTTATTTGAAAGCTGTCTATATAGTTTCCTGTTATTCCATAACTAAGCGGGGCGTCGCCAAGGTCAAATGGCAATACAAAACCTATTGCAAGTGCCGTAGTTCCCTCTCCCTGCATCGACAAGCTTGTTAGGTTACTGGCTCCGTGGGCAAACATTACGCCTTGTATGCCAAGGTTACCCGGTGGCTGATCTACAAACAATTTGAATGAAGTACCGGTATTAGATAATGACAATAAATAATGATCGTCGCCCGCAGTCCCCGATGATCTTTTATTCAACAACTGCCAGGCAATTGGATTTGGGGTATTACCCGAAATATATTCATTTACCGAAGAGATTGATTCGGCATCGCCTATAACCATACCCGGGTACGTAACATTGGTGTAAACGCCGTTTATTAAAATAGCTACTTTGATATCACAATCAAATGTTACAGCCCCCTGCGTTACAGCCAGGCCTGAGTTAGGTACGCCCCGTGAGTTAGGCGCGGCAAGATTGTTGCCCGAGTATAAATAGTTCAAACCATCGCCCGAATAAGCTCCCGAAGTGTATATCTGCATGGTATTGGCAGTTGTCAATACCTCATTACTTATAATGGCAGTGATCCTTACTGTTGGCGAAAACTGCCATACGTAGGTACCGTTAATGATATTAAAAGCATTATAACCGGCGGGAGAGCTGATCATCGTTGATCCGGTTGCGCCCGAATCCCAGGTAAGCCAGTAAACCGAGTTAACTAATGTTGTGCCCGCTGTACCGCCAATAGCATATTGGGCTGACGCTCTCGTAAAAAACTGGCAGAATAATGCACAAAAGAAAACTATCCGTAGTAATTTTTTACTCATCTTATGTATTATGTTTTTTAAACCAGGCGCAACACTTCCTGCATTTAGTTTTATAAATCAGCCCTGTAAAGTCTTTTGCTTATATAATGTGTTTAAGAAACACATTAACGGTTAATAATACCTTTTTAAACCATAGCAACGCTAAAATGCTACACGCACTCCTCATTAATTAACTATTGGGTAAAAGACTGTGATTAAGCGTCCAAACCCTATGCCATAATTAACATTGCTTCATTAACCGCTTTTATCTTGCTATTCCACACTTGAAAATACTCAACTGGGGAAATTTTTCTACAATATGAGAACCAATACGTTTTTCGCGCGGTTAAGCATCCCGCAGTTTATATTAGTGTTTTTAAATAATAGTTTTAGTGCTTGCATAAAAACCACATAACACTTTGGAGTAAAGGTAGTTATTAACTCAAAAACATTGGCTTTTATTATGAAGTTTTTCTGGCGTCTTGAAAAAGGCGCTGTTTTTTAATTGTTGAGCATTATTTGTTTAGGTTCTTTTGATTTATCGTCCATTTTTGCTTGTCAGATCGCCATAATATCCGCGTTCGCTAATATTAAATTAATGTTTTGCCCCCGTAAATTAATTATTAAGGAATATGTTGTGTTGTTAAAGTAAAATACAACCCAAAACGGTGTGTATTTGTTGTGATATTTGTTTTTAGTGCCTCAAATATTCATCCTGAACCACCGGCGGGTTTCTCAGGCTGGGGCAGCAACAAAAAAACCCTCCGGGTTTACCGAAAGGTCTTTTGTTGTTAATGACCAATAACTACATTTTCTTTTTTGCAGTATCCTTCTTCATTTTTGTTTTAGTTTTTGTCATTGTTGGTTTAACCTTCGTTTTAGTTTTTGAGGCGTCTGTTTTTTCTTTGATTTTTTCTTTGGTTGCTTTAACCTTCGTTTTGGTTTTCGAAGTGTCGGTTTTGGTTTTCATTTTTGTTTGAAATGGGGCCGCGTAAACGCTTCCGTAGCAAATGGCCGCTAAGGCAACCATACAAAGTGTTTTTTTCATAACTAATTAATGGTTTTTGAGGTTAGTAATTGATTTATAAGTAAATATAAATAAACGCTTTAGCTTTTTTTAATTAAAACTATTAACATTTTTAAAATACGCCAAAAAAACTAAAAACACAACCGGGCGGATTATATCCGTCTTAAGATCAGTAGGATACCCGCTATTATAAAAACAACTCCATAAAGCAGCAAACGAAAGTTAAACAAAGGGCTGCCCGGCTTTCGGTCCATCAATCGTTTTACCTGTATTTTGGCAAAATAAGTCCCGATCACTAAACAGAAAATGCCTGCTACTAAAGGTAGGTTCTCCATTTATTTAAAACTCCATCTCCACCAAAACCGGGCAATGGTCTGAATGTTTCGCTTCGGGCAATATGGCCACACGTTTAATATTTGCTTCCAGCTCTTTACTAGCCATTGCATAATCAATACGCCAGCCCAGGTTTTTAGCGCGGGCATTAAAACGGAAGCTCCACCAGGTATAGTTATGCGGCTCCTTATTCAAATGCCTAAAGGTATCTACATAGCCCGATTCGATAAAGTTTTCCATCCACTCCCGTTCTTCAGGCAAAAAGCCTGAAGAGTTGGCGTTTGATTTTGGATTGTGTATATCAATAGGCCGGTGACAAATGTTATAGTCGCCGCAGATGATCAACCTCGGGTATTGGGCTTTAAGCAGGGTAAGGTATTTACCAAACTCATCCAAAAACCTGAACTTAAATGCCTGCCTGTCCTCGCCGCTTGACCCGGAAGGAAAGTAAACGCTCATTACCGATACTTCATCAAAATCAACCCGGATATTTCGGCCCTCGCGGTCAAAATCAGCAATGCCGCAACCGTATTCGATATGGTTTGGTGTTTTTTTGGTAAAGATAGCCGTGCCGCTATACCCTTTCTTTTCGGCCGGGAACCAGTAGTGTTTATAGCCTATCTGTTCAACCAGGTGCAAGTCGGTAAGCACATCTGGCGTAGCCTTTATTTCCTGTAAACAAACCACATCGGCATCAGTAGCCTGTAGCCAGGCCAGCCAGTTTTTGTTGATGGCAGAACGAATGCCGTTAACGTTGTAAGTGATGATTTTCATACCCCCTAACCCCCTAAAGGGGGAACTTTTATTTTTAAATGTGTAAATATATAATTTTGAACTAACCGCCCATTACACCCCCTTTAGGGGGGCGGGGGGCGGCAAAAGTATCTTATCAAGCCTTCGGCACTCTCTTGGTTTCAATAACTCCACCGTCATGGGCACATCAACCAATGGCCGGTCCCTTTTGTCTTTTTTAACAGCGGCAATCTGGTCAACCATATCCAGGCCGAATACCACTTCGCCATATACCGTATAGCTTTGGTCTAATTGCGGCGTACCGCCTACCGATTTATAATATTCGCGTTCAGACTCGGGTATCTTGCGCCCCTTTAGCCGTCCCGCTACCAGTTTATCCAGATCTTCATCCGTAAGGCGTTTGCCTTCTACAATATAAAACTGCGTAGCGCTTGATGCTTTGGTGGGGTTATCGTCGCGGGCAGCAGCTAACACGCCGCGTTTATGAAAAATGCTGTCCCTAAATTCGGCAGGCACGGTGTATTTTAAATCGCCGTTACCCAATTCAACGCCGGGTTTTGCATTTTTCGAATCAGGGTCGCCGCCCTGTATCATAAAGTTTTGTATCACGCGGTGAAAAAGTGTGCCATTGTAAAAACCCAATTTTACAAGCTTTATAAAGTTGTCCCGGTGTTTGGGCGTTTCATTATACAGCCTGATGATACAACTGCCATAAGCGGTTTTAATACGTACATATTGGTTTTTAGGTTTACCAAATGCTGTTACCGCAATTATGGTTAAAAGAATTAGGGTAAAGAGTTTTTTCATAGTTAACATTTATAGCGAAAAAAGACTTACGGGGTTTAACAATGGCAAAGCCCTCAACGAGACCATTGAAAATGAACACCACGAGTTAAACTTCGTAAGCCTGGTATGGTTTACAACGCTTCCATCTGTTCAAAATAATCAATAATTAATGATTTCAGCACCATTTCCTGTTCTAATATCGTATAATTAGGAATAATATTTACTCTTTTCCAATGTGGCCAGCCATCCTGATCAAGGCCTTCCAATTCATAAAAGCCCATCATGCTGAACAATTTGCAGTTGGCAATATGCATCAATTCTTCTTTTTGGCGTTTGCTAAACTTTTTGGGGCCCTGCCCCAGTTCCTGCACGCCAATTAAAAACAGCATTACTTTTATATCGGGTTTTTCGTTATCAAACTCACTTGCTATGCGCTCTTGCAATGCGCTCCATTTTACATTTATCTGTGCCGGGGTCATAAAAACAAATATACGCCATTAGTTATTGTATAATAGTTCAAACTTTATCACGTTTATTATTATACCGGGTAAAATATGACGGAGCAATTGTCCAAATACCCCAAAACACACAAGATTGTTACTTTTGGGCGATTTTTTTACCTTTTTATTAACTAATTTTACATTGCATTACCGAAATGCGGGCTGCTGGTTTGAAAAAGAATAAATTTAACATCTTTTGCGCATGGTTATTATTGATCTGTTTTGCAGCAGGCCAGTATATGGTGTGTATGCACCAGCATAATGTTCTAAAAAAAGGAGGCGTTGTTTTCCATATTTCTAAAAACCAACCTAAGCCTGCTACTATTGTACAAGAGAAATGTTATATGTGCGATGCCATGCATCATAACGCGGTAACATTAACCCAACAAACTTATTTCAGCCCTGCTGTGGTTACCGGTCACGTTTTTAAGGTTGGCGATTATGATTTTATAAGTATAGCGCTCATCCTTTCGTCCGGGCGCGCCCCACCGGTAACGTCTTATTCCTGTTAAAGAAAAAGCGTACTAATTCCCTGCTATTTACTATTTAAAACCCTCGTTTTAGCATCTTTTTCTTATTGGCTATAGTTCAACCCATTTAATTAAATTTTGGAACAGTGTTGGCATTTATACCGCACCCTGTTTCATCACCATAAAAATGTCTTTATGAAACTCAAAATATTCAGTTTACTATATATACTTTGTTTAGCTGTATTTGCTAAAGCAGCCACAGGCGACCCACCCACGGGTACGCTAACCGGAACGGTTACGGACAAGGCAGACGGATCACCCATGCCGGGGGTTAATGTTTTTATTCCCGATTTGAAAAACGGGACTTCAACCAACGAAAAGGGGCAATATACTTTAAGCAATATCCCCAACGGGGTACATATTGTGCAGTACAGTTTTGTAGGCTACGGCACCATTACCCGAACAGTCGATTTTTCAAAATCGGCTGTTATTGACATCCAACTGCAAACATCATCTATCGAAACAAGCGAAGTAGTAGTTACCGGCGTTAGCAAAGCAACCGAAATTAAAAGGAACCCGGTGCCCATGCTGGCCGTTGGAAAAGCGTTTTTAGAGGAACGTTCGGCATCGGGCAATGTTATTGATGAAATAGCTACGCTGCCGGGTGTAAGCGCAGTAACTACCGGCCCTAATATTTCAAAACCTATTATACATGGCCTGGGTTACAACCGGGTTATTACTTTAATGGATGGCATACGCCAGGAAGGCCAGCAATGGGGCGATGAGCATGGTATTGAGGTTGATCAAAACTCTATCGACCGGGTTGAAGTAATTAAAGGCCCCGCCAGTTTAACCTACGGATCTGACGCTATTGGCGGGGTGGTTAACCTGATCTCGCCACAGGCTGTTCCCGAAGGTAAAATATTGGGCTCGGTACAAGGTATTTATGGTTCAAATAATGGGTTATTAAATGGCTCGTTCCGTCTATACGGCAATAACAACGGCTGGACATGGGGTACTATTATATCGGCCAAAGAAGCCAAAGATTACCAAAACCAGCATGATGGGCGCGTATGGGCTACAAATTTCCAGGAAAAGGATGCGAGGGCTACCGTTGGTTTAAATAAATCATGGGGCTACTCTCATTTAACCGCTTCGGTATTTGATGATCTGCAGGCTATTCCTGATGGTAGCCGCGATTCGGTTACCCGCCAGTTCACCAAGCAAATTACAGAGGCTGATGTGTTCCGTCCAATTGTTTCGGCTGCGGAATTAAACTCGTATGGCATACCTGTTTTACATCAACATGTACAGCTTTACCGTATTTATGATAACAGTAATTTTAATATCGGCGATGCCAACCTGGTTGTTAACCTTGGCTATCAATATAGCCACAGAAGGGAATTTACGCATCCCGAAGATGCGGATATCCCGGGCCTGAACCTGGAGTTGACCACCTATACCTACGATTTTAAATACATATTTAACATTGCCGATACCTATGAAACTACTATAGGTCTTAACGGCATGTATCAAAGCAATGCATTAGGTTATAGTACTGATTTTCCGATACCGGCTTATCACCAGTTTGATATTGGCCCTTTTGTAGCTGTTAAAAAGACTTTTGGGAAGTTAGATCTTTCGGGTGGCGTAAGAGAGGATAGCCGTTCATTTAACGGGCAGGCGGCCTACATTAATAACAGCACTACTTTCCCAACACTTTATACCGGCAGCAACCCGGGCACAACGCCCAATGTTACGCAGCAGTTTGCGGCGCTAAATAAAACATTTACGGGCGCTTCGGGCAGTTTTGGTGCAACCTATAATATTTCTGACGCGTTTTTACTGAAAGGCAATATAGCTCGCGGGTTCAGGGCGCCAAGTATTGCTGAACTATCTGCCAATGGTCCCGATCCCGGTTCGCAGATATATCACGTAGGCAACAGCAGTTTTAAACCCGAGTTTAGCACGCAGGAAGATATTGGCGCTTTTTTAACCCTGCCCAATGTTTCGGCAAGTGTTGAGCTTTTTACGAATAATATACAGAATTACATCTTCCAGGAGCAAATACTGGATGCAGCCGGCAACGCGGTTAGAGTAGATGCAGATGGAACCGCCGATCCAAACGGGCCGTACAGCAAATTCACTTACGTACAAAGCAAGGCACGAATAGCGGGCGGCGAGCTTAGTTTAGATATTCACCCGGCACCATGGCTGCATTTTGAAAACGCCATGAGCCTTACCTACGGCACCAACCTGGGTACCGGCGCAAAAGTGCCTGATAGTTTAAAATATCTACCTTTTATACCGCCACTGCATACGCATTCAGAATTGCGCGTCAACTTCAAAAAAAGCACCAAAACGCTCAAAAACCTATACGCGTTTGCTGGTTTTGACCATTATGATGCCCAAAACCGTTTTTTCGCGGCTTATGGAACAGAAACCTATACAGCTGGGTATAACCTGTTAAGTGCTGGCTTTGGCGGCAACGTTTATAATAGCGCCGGTAAAAACATATTCAATGTATTTATTGAAGGCACCAATTTGGCCAATGTCAATTACCAGTCTAATATGAGCCGGTTGAAATATTTTGATAATGCGAACCCCGGCCCTGCGGTGACCACGCCCGGTATATTCAATATGGGACGGAACATAAGCTTTAAAATTGTTGTACCGTTTGATGTATCGCCGCCTACAAAGGGGTCGTAGATAACAAACAAAATAAAGCCGGTTAATGGCACTTTCTATAGCGATGGGTTTAAAACCCATCGCTATTTTGTTTTAACACCTCGCCCTCTCCCGACAGGTAATAGTTGCTATTAATAGTTAAAATACTTAATTTCAGGGCATCACAACTTACCAAGGCAAAATGAAAAAAATATTTACCCTTAGTTTATTGGCGTCTGCAATATTTGCACAGGCGCAACAAAAACCCATCACCGGTTTTACAGAAGCCTCATCGGCTAAACAACTCAAGCTCGAACAGCAATTTGATGCCTCATTAAGTGCCACCCGCATAGGCGCTACACTTAAGGACCTGTCAGCCTATCCGCATCATTTAGGTTCGCCGGGCGATAAGGCCGTTGCCGAAAAGATATTAAACAAGTTTAAAAGTTTTGGGCTGGACGCGCACCTGCAAACCTACTACGTACTAATGCCCACGCCTAAAGTTAGGGTGTTGGAAATGACCGGCCCCACCAAATACATGGCTGTACTTAAAGAACTACCCGTAATGGAGGATGCCACATCGGGTCAGACCGGTCAATTACCTACCTACAACGCGTGGAGCGCCGATGGCGATGTTACCGGCAAACTGGTTTTTGTTAATTACGGCCTGCCCGAAGATTATGAGAAGCTGGCCGATATGGGTATTGATGTAAAGGGCAAAATTGTAATAGCCAAATATGGCAAGTCATGGCGGGGTATTAAACCAAAAGTAGCATATGAACATGGCGCTATTGGCTGTATCATTTACTCCGACCCTGCAGATGACGGTTATACCCAGGGCGATGTTTACCCCAAAGGCGCGTATAAAAATGAATATGGCGTTCAGCGCGGTTCGGTAATGGATATGGTACTATACCCCGGCGACCCGCTAACACCCGGTGTCGGCGCAACAAAAGATGCTAAACGGCTTGACCGCAAGGATGCGACAACGATATTAAAGATCCCGGTATTACCTATCAGCTACCACGATGCAATACCTTTATTGGCAGCGCTTGATGGCCCGGTAGCCCCGGCTGATTGGCGCGGCGCATTGCCTATTACCTACCACATTGGCCCGGGCAAAGCCACGGTACATTTAAAGCTTGAATTTAACTGGGACATGGTTACCGCTTACGATGTGGTAGCGACTATAAAGGGGTCTGAATACCCTGACGAATGGGTAATGCGCGGCAACCACCACGATGCCTGGGTAAACGGTGCTGATGATCCGCTGAGCGGGCAATCTTCATTGATTGAAGAAGCTAAAGGTTTGGGCGATCTGTTAAAAACCGGTTGGAGGCCAAAACGTACCATTGTTTATTTAGCATGGGATGGCGAAGAGCCGGGACTGATAGGCAGCACCGAGTATGCCGAGGACCATGATAAAGAACTGCAACAAAAAGCAGTAGTTTATATTAACTCGGATGATATTTCAAAAGGATATTATAATGCTTCGGGCTCACATGCGCTGGAGGGGTTTGTAGATGAGATCGGTCAAAGCGTGATTGACCCGGAGACCGGTGTAACCGTTAACGAGCGCAAAAAAGCACGGCAGATAACAAACGCTACATCCGCGAAAGCGAAAAAAGAGATCATGGACCGTAAAACACCTGATCGTATTGGCGCATTAGGTTCGGGGTCTGATTATTCTTCATTTTTACAACACCTGGGAATCCCAACCTTAAACATTGGTTACGGCGGTGAAGGCGGCGGCGGCGATTACCACTCTATTTTTGATTCATATGATGATTTCCGCAGGTTTAAAGACCCCGGCTTTGTGTATTGCCTTGCCCTGTCAAAAACTGTAGGACATACTGTATTGCGCATGGCTGATGCCGATGTATTACCGTTTGATTTTCGCACCCTGTCAGCCACCATAGACCGTTATGCTAAAGAGCTGATAGAAATGACCAATACCATGCGCGATAATACCGCGCTGGATAACCAATTGATAAAAGCCGGAACATTTAAACTGGCCGCCGACCCCGAAAAGCACCTCAATTTACCAGTAGCCAAAAGCGAAGTGCCCAAAATTGATTTTTCGGCCTTAACAACATCGCTGGAAGAGCTAAAGAAAAGCAGCGATAAACTGGCAGCTACATGGAGCAAGGTAGAAGCGTCCACAGCAGACCATAAAGCTTTTAACGAGGATTTGTATCATGCAGAGCAGCAACTATTATCTGACGGGCTGCCGCGTCGCCAATGGTACAAGCATACCATTTACGCGCCAGGCTTCTATACCGGTTATGGCGTAAAAACCCTGCCCGGTATCCGCGAAGCGATAGAGCAACGCAATTGGGACGAGGCGCAGCAACAAATAATAGTTGTATCAAATGCTATAACGCAGTTGGCGCAGTATTTGGATAAAGCGGCGATGTAAAGGTTGTCTGAACCGCTGATTTTTTTGATTAGTGGATTATTATGATTTTTCATCAATCAACGAAATCATTTAATCAAAAAAATCAACGGTTCAGACATTATAAATAACTTAACCACCAATCATTACGGCGTTGTTTAAGCCGCATATACCACCGGCAGGGGAAGTATAAAACTAATACAATACACAACCAAATAAGATAAACGCCCGCCAAATTAAAGCCATGAGCGCCCAATGAGCTTGGCCCTATAGACGCAACCGCCTGTGTAGAAAGCCCCTTTGAAATTTCTATTATAAACGCTGTGCCATGTACCAGGTAAATATGGAGCAAGTAATAAAAGAAGGGGACACGGCCATATACCATAAAAAAGCGGGTAAGCTTATTATTGCTGTACTCTAATAGCCCCAACGCTGTAATTGATATACCAAGTGTCATTAAAATATATAACAACGATGGCGGGTACTTTTGGCAATTAATAAACGCCAGGATATTTTTCCACCAAACTGCTTGCGGCTGCCATGGTGTGGGGTCGCCATAAATATTGAAATAGCGCAATACTGTAAAAAGAAGCAGGCACCCAATACCTGTCTTAATAAATAAAGCCCGCCTTGCAGCCGGTTCCAGTTTAAATAATGTACCGAATGCATACCCCGCTGCCATTACCCCCACCCACGGAACAAGCGGGTACAGTACAAAGATGGATTCGTAATGGTTGATCTGGTAAAAATTTGTTTCGTGCAGCAGCATCCACCATACTTTGGCGTTGCCAAATGAGTCGGCTTTTATAAAATCAAGTGTGTTATGGCCAAATATCAGTATCAACCCAAACAACCCTACATACATCGGTTTCAAATAGATAAGGGCCGATAAAACGATCATACTCCAGCCAATAACCCATATTACCTGCGCAAATATGGTGTGGAACCCTATATCAAACTGCCAGCCAAAACTTATAATGGTAAGTTCTAAAAGCAATAGCCATAGCCCACGCGTTAGTAAAAAAAGGGATGCTTCTTTCTTTGTTTTTTTCTTCGACAATGATAAATAAGCGCTTGCACCGGATAAAAATATAAACGTTGGTGCGCATAAGTGGGTTATCCAGCGGGTAAAGAAAAAGATGGCTGTCGTTTTAGACAGGTCGAGCGGGTTAAATTGCGCGTTCGACATATAATCGCGCACATGATCAAGTGCCATGATGATCATGACGATACCACGCACGATATCAATTGAATTTATGCGCTGTTTTTGAACGGGTAATGTTGCTTCCATATACTTTCAAATAACAGATTGAAAATAAATATTATAATTATGAAAAGCAAATGTAGGAAGCCGTCTAAAAAGCATTACTCCAAATCCCACCGGGTATGCTGTGCGGGTATTTCCACATTTAAAAAGCCTTTTTCTTTTAGTGTTTTGGCAAAATGCTGCTGTACTTCATATTCGCCATGCACTAAAAATAGTTTCTTCACCTTTTTGGGGTCCTGGCAGGCTAAAAAATGCAGGAGGTCTTCATAGTCGCCATGGGCGCTCATTGATTTAATTGATCGCACCTCGGCCTTTACCTCATACTTTTCGCCATAAATATATACTTCATGGTCGCCGTGCAGCAGGTGGCCGCCCAATGAGTTTGGCTCGCAGTAGCCTACCATTAAAATGGTGGTGTTGGGGTTATTAATATTGTTTTTGATATGATGCTTTACCCGCCCGGCTTCGGCCATGCCCGATGAGGAAATTATAACACAAGGCCTCGGGTCGTCATTTAACGCTATTGATTCTTCAGTTGATTGGATAAACCGCAACCCTTTAAAAGTAAACGGATCACGATCAATCTTTAACAGCTCTTTTACCGTGCTGTTATAAACTTCGGGGTGTTCCCTAAGCACCTGGGTAGCTTTGTCTGATAGCGGGCTATCTACATAATAAGGAAGATCAGGCAGTGTGCCTTTTAGTTCGAGGGCGTTTAACGCATACAACAACTCCTGCGTACGGCCCACGCTAAACGCCGGGATAATCACCTTGCCTTTTTTTACCAGGCAGGTTTGTTTAATAACGTCAAGCAACGCGTCTTCAATTGGCCCTATCTCCTTATGCAACGAATCACCATAGGTCGATTCAAGCAAAATATAATCTGCCTGCGGGAAATTTTGCGGGCTTTTTAGCAGCATATCACCATACCTGCCCACATCGCCGCTAAAAGTTATACGTGTTTGTTTGCCGTCTTCGTCAATAACCAAATGTATGGCGGCGCTGCCCACTATATGGCCTGCATCGCTAAAATGAAATTTAACCTTTGGGGTTATGGCATATTCCTGGTGGTATTCAACCACTTTAAATAAACGCATCGCATCGGTAGCGTCCTCATCGGTATATAAAGGCGTTAACAAAGGCAACCCTTTTTTGGCCAGGTGCTTATTGCTGTACATGGCATCGGACATTTGTATTTTAGCTGAGTCCAGCATCAATATCCGTGCAAGATCAAGCGTTGCCGACGTGCAAAAAATTTGGCCGTTAAAGCCCTGAGCCACCAGCCGGGGGATTAAACCGCAATGGTCAATATGCGCGTGCGACAATATTAAGTAGTCTAATTTTTTAGGATTAAAGCCAAAATGATCGTTCAAATCTTCTGTCAGCTCGCCCATACCCTGGAACAGGCCGCAATCCAGCAAGATGCTTGTCCCGTCTTTTAACTGTATTAAATGTTTGCTGCCGGTTACAACACGGGCCGCACCATGAAAAGTTATATTCATTGGTTACTATTTAGGTTGAAGTAAAGCAACGAAATTATTGGCGAATAGTTTCAATTTAAAATAAACTAAAATATTAGTTGTTAATTTGGTTTATACTATTTACCTTAGATTGATCAATTAGTTACCCCTTAATCTCGTTGAATATGAATTGGTGGCATTATTTATTGTTGGTAAACATTTACCTGGTGTTATTTTATGGGTTTTATGCCTTGTTGCTGCGTAAAGAAACCTTTTTTCAGCTTAACCGGGTTTACCTGGTATCGGCGGCATTGCTCTCGTTTGTCATCCCCCTG
>Ga0206890_1132_pt2 | contig 21294 bp, 25 predicted proteins | sample Alteio_BWOrgHeat_58_FD_152960 | JGI IMG/M metagenome (GOLD analysis project Ga0206890, IMG submission 152960) | Enriched cells from forest soil in Barre Woods Harvard Forest LTER site, Petersham, Massachusetts, United States - Alteio_BWOrgHeat_Nextera6 ... | reverse complement strand
ATAGCTATCAGTGGGTTTTGCCAAACGGCTGTAATCAGGCGGCCTATAAAAAACAGCTTACCCTCCAAAGCGGATACGTCCGGTTTACCAAATAGTAAACCGCCTTTTGATAGTAATTTTTACTACGGCCTGCCATTTGAAAGAAACCTGGGTATCAGGTTTATAAATAACGGCAAAACTAAAAGTGAAATATATGAGGGGCTTCGCTGGAATAGTAGCCAGCCAACCCTCAATAAGTCTGTTAGAAGCATTATTATTGATGGGGATTGCGCTGTAGAACTTTCTTGTGCGGATATAAACGAACAAAACGCCGGCGACTACAGGTACCGTGTTGTGAAGGACAATAATGAAGGGCTGGCGTCGTGGATCAAGCCGTCGGTTTTCATATCCTCTGGCGATACAAAACTTAAGTACGCCTATTTAGGGCATTTTAACTATTCATCGCGCCAGCTTTTAAAAGTGGAAATATATAATGTTAAAAGCAACTTTTTAAAGGATGTTATGCTTATAGGCTGGCGAAAACTTGAACCGGCAAAAGTTACAGGCCTTATTCAATTTACCGGCAGTGCGTCCCTCCTCCCCGATGACGGAATGGTTTCGGTGAGGATGGACCAGTTAGGGAAAACAACGGAAAAATACGTAAAACTGGTAAACGGAAAGCCGGTGATATTTGAGCGTCCGAATGTTAAAGACTTTATAGAAACCACTTCATTAAAAGATATAAAATTCAGATTAGCGGATTCTTTGCAAAATTTGCTTTTTTATATTGATGGTGATTGGCTGCGGTTATACAATTACAGGATCATTCTTAAAAGAGAAGTAAACGGGCAAACCGATAGCATTAGTTTAGGCGAAACAAATCACTTATCAGGTGAAACCAGGACCATAGACGATATTAATAAATTAGATCTTAATAAAAGGTTTTGGGATAATGCCGGAAAATATACGCTCACATTTATCCCTAATATCGTAAAGATAGCGGGGCAATCATCACAGAAGGCCCCTGATTTGTCAACCAGCATCAGCTTTACTGTTTTGCCTGCTTTAGATACGATAAGCACTATTCCCGTGAAAACAGTAGAATGGATCATTCTGATCCTGCTAACTACCGGTGGATTTATGTTTGTAACCTATCGTACAGGGCAAAAGCGCAAACTGGCTAAAGAGGCGCAAAATAAGCAAATAGCAACGCTGCAATTGCAATCGGTACGGGCACAACTTAATCCGCATTTCATTTTTAATGCGCTGGCCGGTATTCAAAACCTGATGAATAAAAATGAGGTTGAAAACGCCAACAGGTACCTTGCCCGTTTTGCCCGGCTTACCCGCAATGTATTAGATGATGGCCAAAAGGAATTAACTACCATTGAGCACGAAGCGGCTTTGTTGAATGATTACCTGCAAATGGAACAACTGCGCTTTAATTTTAAATTCATCATTAATACGAATGATGTTGATACGCAAATAGAAATACCGGCCATGCTGTTACAGCCTTTTGCAGAGAATGCGGTTAAACATGGGGTATCCGCCTTAAAAAATGAGGGGATGATAATAATCGACATTATTAAACGGGAGAGCGATATTATACTATCAGTAAAAGATAACGGGAAAGGGTTTAGCGAGGGGAAATCTGCCGGAATGGGTATGAAACTATGCGAAGAAAGGATAAGGTTACTTAATGGCATCTATAAAAATACAACTATCTTGCTGCATGTAAACTCAGACAATAATGGTAGTTTGATCAAAATAGAACTAAACAACTGGCTATAAAACATGAAGGCTATAATAGTTGATGATGAAGTATCAAACCAGGAAAATCTGCAACACCTTTTGCAGCGTTATGCACCGGATGTGGAGATATGTGCTGTTGCCGAAAACGTTGACGAGGCGTTAAAACAAATAAAACGCCATCAACCCGAATTGGTGTTTTTGGATATCCAACTGCACGGGCAATCGGGCTTTGATTTGTTGAAGCAATTGGGCGAAATAACTTTTGAGATCATTTTTATTACCGCCTATAACCAATATGGCATACAGGCGGTAAAATTTGCCGCATTAGATTACCTGTTAAAACCTATTGATATTGACGAACTGGCCGAAGCTGTTAACAAGGCGCGTAAAGCGATCCAAAAAAAGCAAAAGAACGAACGCCTGGGCTACCTGCTCGAATACTTAAAGGACGACAATCATACCAAACCCAAAATAGCGCTCCCAATGTTTGGAGAAACCAGGTATGTAAACATCGCGGATATTGTACGTTGCGAAGCCGATAATACCTATACCCGGTTTATGCTGAATAATGAAGAAGTGGTGCTGGTATCTAAAACATTGAAAGAATATGCCGATATGCTGATTGGCTATAGCTTTTTGCGTACACATCAATCGCATTTAGTGAATATGGCTTATATTGAAAGCTGGTTGCGCGAAGATGGGGGCAGCCTGCTTTTAACTGATAATACCAAAATACCGGTTTCTAAATTGAACCGGGGAAAGGTGAAAGATATTTTGGAGGCACGGTTTAAGTTGTAGATATTAGCGTTAACTTCTATAATAATTGATCAAACCTTGTTCATTATATAATGAAACTATTTAAACTATTAGTCTTAGTTATATTTACATACAGCGCATCTGCGCAAGTCAAAGTAACTATTCTTGACAAAAAATCTATTCCCGCATCTATACATTATATTGGGAATATCATCAATGCTGCGCGTTATGTTGATAAAGAGGGTGTGCATATTCTTATAACAACGGCAACAGGTGTAGTACCGGCAACAGACGTTGTGGATGACAATGGCAAGATTGACACCAATTTTAGCAAAGCTGACCTATATGCTTACAATTATATAATAAACGGCAATAAAACTACCGTTGCCTGGCAAATGCACGACTTTGCGATTACTTGTCCGGTTACGGTTAGAGCCAACTACATTCCAGGCGCATTCGCCTTAACTGATTTAAACAAAGATGGCGTTGCGGAAGTATGGTTAATGTACATTACCGGTTGCAATGGCGATCCAAGCCCCACTAGTATGAAAATAATTATGCATGAGGGAACAAAAAAATACGCTGTTAGAGGCTCCAACCGGGTTACCGTTCCTCCTTTAGGCACTTCGGGTGGTGAATACAAATTAGATGAAGCATTTAAGAATGGTCCGGAAATTTTCAGGCAATATGCTTTACAGCTTTGGAAGAAAAACATCTTTGGAAGATAAAGCTACCTTTTAATATTAAAAAGATCTACCACTTTCAATTTGGGTACTTTATTAAAGTCAGATCCATTGCGGCTAATTAAAGTAAGATTGTTTACCAATGCCGATGCCGCAATAATTGAATCAGGAAGTTTTAAATGAAAGTTTTTCCGTACTTCAATGGCTTTTAGTTTGATTTGTTGCTCCAGCCCATAAACCACTGAATTGGATATAAAATTATTTACAAGGATTGTGTCGTTTTCAGTTGTCGATTTATAACATAATAATTCCATTTCGGTAATGACAGAAACGGCGGGCTGGTAACTATTGAGTATATTATCGATTAATTCTTCTCCGGTTAATGGAAGCGTTTTTTGAAGATAATATATAACCGTATTGGTATCCCAAAGATATTTCAATCCCATTCGTTCCGCAGGTCATTTATTTGTTTATCTATTTCTTCAATGGATTGCTTAGTCATTAATCCTTTATAGCTTTTTATCCTGGCTATAGCCAATGCGCTATTATCCTCTTTAGCATTATGTAGCCTGATTACTTTTAAAGATTCCAGGTCTTTCAATAAATTCAATGCTTTATTATCCAATATATCTAATGTTACCGTTGTCATGTCCTTTTATAAAATATAAATTTACAAATATTGTGGTTATCAGCAAAATTAATACCCGATACTTCTATTGCAATACAGCCAACTTATTTCAAAACCCCCGCTCCGTCTTCCCAATCCACTCATTCAAAGCATTTACCTGTTGCGCGTTATCCTTTAACCATTTTGAATTTTCTGCCCGGTTGGCGCTCAGGCTTACAGTACGGGCAAAGGCGGGCATATTGCCGCTTTGCGATAATTGATAAAGATAGCCAACAAAAAACTTCTCAAAAAAGGTTTTGTCGGCGCTCTTTTCTGTAAATTGATTGGCAAGTATAAATGTGTTTTTAAGTTGGTATTCCAGCAAATCCATTCCCGCCAGTTTTCTTGCTTGACCAGCCTTTATAACCATCGATAAGGCAAAATTAAGTCCCATATCTTCAGAGCCACTGTTTGCTACTACAACTAAAGGGCCATTATTGCGGGTTTTGATCGTCTCGCCCGCCACCAAAATATTTTGAATATTACTAAAAGCTTCAGTTGCACGAGGTCCATTGGGTTCTATCAGCAAAAAGCTGCAAAAGCCCAATAGTGCATTGCAAAACTTGTTTTGATGAAAGGTCACCAACGCATATAGCCTTTGGTTACTGGCATTTTTCGTGTCGCGCTTAATAGCTTCAATAGCGCAGTTTTCCGCTTCGGCATATTGCTTGCTCCTGAAATAGGCCAGGCCCTGGTTATAATAGATCTGTGGATAATCAGGGTTTATTTTTATTGCGATGTTGTAGGTTTCAATCGCCTTTTGTGGCTGCTTGCCTTCATCATAAATACTTGCCAGTAGTACATATTCGGGTACAATTAATGATGCGCTACTTGTTTTAACCGCCTTTTCCAAATACGGAATGGCGTCGTTAGCCTTTTTTGACGCGTACAGCGAAAAAGCAAGCTCATAATTGGCATAACCATTTTCGGGGTCGGCTTTTAAGGCCTCATTATACTTTTCGATGGCTTCGGTGTATTTGCCCTGGTTATGCAGGTCAACCCCCTGTTTAATAAGGTCGTTTACCTGGTTGGCATCCTGGGCCATGGATGTAAAATGGACAAAACCCATTACAAAAAGGGCCAAAATTAATTTATGCAGCATCTTCATGCCTTAAATCTATAAAAACATGATTATCAAACGAAAAAAAATATTTTAAACTTAGTTTTAACCTGAAGTATAATTTCTATTTTTCGCTTTCGTTTAACTGATATGTTTTTATCTATGAGATCGTTCTATAACAATGCTTTAACTTTTGCCGCTGTACTGGTTTTATTAACTTCCTGCTCGTCAAAATCAAATGGCAACGCAGAAACCGGCGAAAGCCCCGCCGCCGCGCCCTTGCCACCAATGGATACCAAAGCGCTATTATACTACAATCCTAAAACAGGCGATAAACGCATTGACGAAGTAATGCAAAACCTGCATAAAACACGTGGGTTCAATGGCAATGTGCTTGTAGCCAAACACGGCAAAATAGTTTATGAAAAAGCCATTGGCTGGGCCGATTACCTGCATCGCGACAGCTTAAAAATAGGCTCGCAGTTTGAGCTGGCCTCGGTTACCAAAACCATGACCTCTACCGCTATTATGCAGCTGATTGAGCGCGGAAAAATAAAATTGACGGATGACGTAAAAAAGTTTTTCCCCGATTTCCCGTACGATGGTGTAACCATAAAGTTATTGTTGACCCACCGCTCGGGCATGATGAACTATGTTTATTTTACCGATGATGTTTACCGCAAAGAGCACCGCAATCAGCGCAAAGGGCTTACCAATGCCGAGGAAATGGCAATGATAGCCAAATACAAACCGGCCCGCTTTAATAAGCCCGATGTGCGGTTCTTGTATAATAATTCAAACTTTATGGTTTTGGGTTCCATCATTGAAAAAGTAACCGGTATGCCTTATGCCCAATACATGAAACAAAATGTGTTTATACCCGCAGGCATGACCCATACCGCTGTTTATTCAAAAGCGGTTTATGATAAGATACCGGTGGATGTAGTTGGGCATGACCGTGGGCAATGGCGCTACTCGGTTGCGCAAAACTTTTTAGATGGCCCCGTGGGAGATAAGGGCATTTACAGCACCGTTGGCGACCTGTTTTTATATGATCGCGCCCTGCGTGCAGGGAGGTTGTTGAAAAAATCGTCGATGGATTCGGCCTATATGCCGCGCAACCCATGGCTGCACGGCCATTTTAACTATGGCTATGGCTGGCGCATTTTTGAAGCGCCTGGCCAGCAGGTAATCTATCATACCGGCTGGTGGCATGGTTTCAGGCATATTTATTTGCGCGATATGAAAAACGATATCGTTATTGTATTGTTAACCAATTTATCAAACGGCAGTCTGTTAAAATTAGACGACCTGTTTAAAGTAACCGGTATGCCTATCGTACGCAAAAGCGCATATAAGGGCAATGGCGATACGAGTGATGACTAAGGGAATGTGCAGATGCGGAAATATGCAGATGTGCAAATGAAGGGGAATTGATAATAATAAAATAGAAATTAAACTATAAAAACAATCTGCACATCTGCATATACGCACATTTGCATATCAAAAAATCATGTTCGATAAACTAATGGAAGCCCGGCAAAAGGCCGAAGAGATAAAAAAGCGGTTGGATACTATCAGCGTGTCAGGCTCGGCTGAAGGCGGAAAAATTACGGTGAACGCCAATGCCAATAAAGTAGTACAATCAGTAAGTATTGACCCCGCGTTTTTGAAGGATGCGGATAAAGAGGAACTGGAAGAGCTATTGGTGATAGCTATTAATAAAGCATTAGAGCAGGCCGATAACGTAAGCCAAAGCGAAATGGCTGCTATGACCAAAAGCATGTTGGGCGGGTTGGGAAATATGTTTTAATTTTTTTGAATATCAGAACTTCATCATTCGGCGTTCGACATTCATTATTCGATATTAATAACTAAAAATACTTTACTCAAATGAAACTTACGTTTTACGGACATTCGACCGTTGGTTTAGAAATTGACGGAATAAAACTATTGTTTGATCCTTTCATTACACCCAATCCGGCGGCCAAGCACATTGATATCAACAGCTTAAAGCCTCATTATATTTTAATATCCCACGGCCATGGCGATCATGTGGCCGACCTGGAGGCTATTCAAAAAGACAGCGGCGCTAAAGTTATCTGCATTGCCGAAATAGCCGGATGGCTGGGCAATAAGGGGATAACCAACACCCACGGTATGAATTTTGGCGGCGGTTATGATTTTGATTTCGGCCATGTAAAAATGGTTTACGCGCTGCATTCAAGCTCTATGCCCGATGGTGCTTATGGCGGCAACCCGGCAGGTTTTGTGGTTACATCAAAAGACAAAAAAGTATATTTTGCAGGCGATACCGCGCTTACTTACGATATGAAGCTATTAGCCGATGAAGGGCTCGACTGGGCCATTTTACCCATCGGCGACAACTACACCATGGGTGTTAATGATGCCATTAAAGCCGCCGGATTTATAAACTGTAAAAATGTGGTAGGTGTTCATTATGATACCTTCCCGGTTATAGAAATCGATAAAGAAGCCGCCAGGGCTAAATTTATACAGGCAGGTATTAATATACAATTACCGGCCATAGGCGAGAGCTTAGATCTGTAGCGGGCCTATTATCATAGAAATCAGTGATACCACGCTCTTATTCAATTCAACTGCTAAATGCCTATTAATAACTGCTAACTAATCTCTACCTGCAATGCTCCCCGCCATCCACATGAATAACCGTGCCATTTATCCATGCTGCCTCGTCCGTACAAAGCAGGTAGATCACATTTGCCACATCTTGCGGTTGGGTTATCCTGCCAAACGGGTTTCTTTTAATTGCCGTTTGTATCAATCTTTCGCTATCAGGTATCCGCTTTAGCGATGGTGTAGCTGTTATGCCCGCTTGTATCAAATTGGTTTTTAACCCATACTTACTCAATTCAACCGCCATATAGGTGGTGAGGCTTTCTAATGATGATTTTGCAATAGATACCGCCGCATACCCTTCCCAATATTTATCAGATCCTTCGCTGGTTAGGCCAATTATCCGTGCATCAGCATGAAAAAGATCTGCCTTTAACAACCCTTTTGCCCAATCCAATAAACTGGTTGACATGGCGTATGTGGTTAGCTGTATATCGTGAATAGAAAGCTCTTCATGCGCCCCACCATCAATAACAACCAACGGCTTTAAATTTCCCCGGGCTATAGAATGCAGTAATAGTTTGATGCTATGTGCCGGAATAGTGGCTGCCAATTGTTCAATTAATGTGGTGCGTGCAGCGCCATCCAGTGCATTAATGTTATGCGGTGTAATGGTTATATCATTCTCAGCCGCCAGTTTGGTGAGTTTTTGTTTAAGCGTACGTTCTGCCGCGGCGGTTTCGCGGTACAGCACAGCGATATTCATACCATGCGAAGCCAGCTTTTCAATAGCGGCCAACCCAAAGCCGCTTGACCCCCCGAGCACGATACCCCAACAGCCCGAAAATTGCTTATTATTTTTGTGCACTTAACATTTATTTAACAGTGTAATATATAATTAGTTGTTTTGTTTTAAAAGGCTTACGATATAAATATTTATGCAGGGGAGCATATTATTTCCAAACGGGTTGTTTTTGCGGTATTATTGCGCTTATGATATTAAAATAACCAATATTCATTTATATTTCAAAACACCAAAAGTAAGCCAAATCTTATTAATTTAAACCGTGTACCGCCAGCTAATATTAAGCTTAGCATAAATATTTATATTTGCGGATACCCGTAAACAGCTATACCATGAGATTGAAACATTTATTTGCCTTTGTTTTGTTGCTTTACGGTATAACCGTGCAGGCTAAAGCCATATTGCCCCGGTTTGATAAAGCAGCTTTTTATGCCATTATAAAAACAGGCAATAAAGAGGAGATTGATAATGAACTTACGGTGGTAACTTCGTCATCCATCGGCGAAAAGGAAGCTTATGAAGGGTTTTTACTAATGCGCAAAGCCGGCTTAACGGCCAGGCCCGCCGAAAAATTAAAGATTTTTAAAGCCGGGCGTATTAAGCTTGAAACCGCTTTATTAAACGACGAGGGCAATGCCGAATATCATTTTTTACGATTGATAATTGCGGAAAACGCCCCCAAAATTGTCAAATACCGTAAAGACCTTGAAGCCGATAAAGAGTTGGTTATTAAAGCTTATAAAAACTTACCCCCTGTTGTACAGCAAGCTGTTATGGATTACAGCAAAAATTCAAAAGTATTGCACCCACAAGATCTTTAATTTTTAAGACAGGATGAGTAAAAAAGTATTGGCTATTTATTATACGCAATCGGGCCAGTTGGGTGAAATTGTTGACAACCTGACCGCGCCGCTTATTGATGCGGGCATATCGGTAGAAAAGGTGCGGGTTAGGCTGGTGAATGATTATGCCCTGCCATGGACAGCCGACAGCTTTTTTAGCGTAATGCCCAACTGCCAGTTAGATGTACAGGCCGAGCTGGAACCGTTTGAACTCAAAGAATCAAAATATGACCTGGTTATTTTAGGTTACCAGGCCTGGTTTTTATCGCCAAGTATCCCTTTTAATTCGTTATTAAATCAGCCAAAATTAAAGGCGGTGTTAAAAAATACGCCCGTAATTACAGCTACCGGCGCGCGCAATATGTGGCTCAACGCGTTTGTGAGGGTAAAAAAACTTATCCGCGCTGCTGACGCCAAACTGGTTGGAAATATAGCTTTGGTTGATACGCACCCCAACCCGGTTAGCTTTATTACCATCTTCCATTGGATGCTACACGGAAAAAAAGACAGGTATCTAAACATTTTCCCCCCTCCCGGTGTTTCAACTGCGGATATTGAGCATACGAAAGTATTTGGCGAAAGCGTTTTACCTCACCTGGAAGCAGGCGATTGGAACGGTTTACAGGATGAACTGGACGAGCAAAAAGCCGTGGTATTGAACTATAACCTGATGGTTATTGAATCGGTAGCGGGTAAAATATTTGGAGTATGGGCAAGATTTATTGCAAAACGAAAAAATAAATTACCGTGGATAAGGGCCTTTAAATATTATCTTTTAATTGCTTTTTTTGTAGGCGCGCCAATTGTGTTAACTATAGATGCCATATTTTTCAGGTTTTTTACACCCAAACGTATCCGGGCTAAAAAACAATACTTTTTAAATTTAAATTAAGACATGCCTGTTTATATCAATAAAACCTCTTCTTTTTTCCCGAATGAGCCCGTGGCCAATGATGATATGGAGCTGTACCTGGGTTATATTAATGATAAACCATCCAAATCAAAAAGTATCGTATTGCGCAATAACGGCATCATTAACCGGTATTATGCCTTAACAAAGGGCGGCAAATCAACCCATACCAACGCGCAAATGACCGCGCTGGCCGTAAAGGCATTGTTTGCTCATTCCCCTGACGAGATAAAGAAAATGGAGCTATTATCGTGCGGAACATCCTCGCCCGACCAGATGATGCCCAGCCACGGTGTAATGACCCACGGCTGGCTGCCCGAGGCGGAAGCCATTGAGGTGGTATCGCCTGCGGGCGTTTGCTGCGCGGGTATGCACGCTTTAAAATACGCCTACATGGCTATCAGGACCGGCGATGTAAAACTGGCCGTAGCAACGGGATCAGAACGGTTTTCGGGCTTGCTGGTATCTGATGTTTTTGAGGAAGAGGCCCATAAATTGGCCGAGCTTAGTGATAACCCTTACATCGCGTTTCAAAAAGATTTTTTAAGATGGATGTTGTCCGACGGCGCTTCGGCATTTTTAATGACCGATAAGCCCAATGAGGAAGGTGTCAGTCTGAGGATTGAATGGATTGAAGGTGTATCATATGCCAATGAAATGGAAACGTGCATGTATATGGGCGGCGAAAAGCAGGCAGATGGCACCTTAAAAGGGTTTATGGATTATACGCCCGAAGAGATCATGAACCAATCTATCTTTAGCGTTAAGCAGGATATTACCTTATTGAGCAATAATATTGTAACCCTGGGTGGTAAAAAGATCAAGGAGATATTTGAAAGGAAAGGGCTTGTTGCAACCGATATTGACCATTTTTTACCGCATATATCCAGTAACTTTTTCAAAAGTAAAATTTATGATTTGGTAGAGATATATGGCGGCGGCATCCCTTACGAAAAATGGTTCATCAACTTATATACTGTTGGTAATGTAGGCGCGGCCTCCGTTTATTTGATGATAGACGAGCTTTTTAACAGCGGCAAATTGAAAAAAGGCGAAAAGATATTATTGCTTGTTCCGGAAAGCGCCAGGTTCTCGTATATGTACGCCTTGCTTACCGTTGTCTAAATCTTCGCAATCCAATAAAAATTAGCATGAAGAAGGAAGATGTTCCGCAGGATATGAGCGCTTTGGGTAAAATAACCAAAGAGGTTTGCTATGCTACGGACAGTTCCGGTAAATATGTGGCCGAATTGAGCAGGGGATGGGATGTTAAAATAACCGCGCTCGACACCGCCTGGGAAGATATTGAAGGACGCATCGCGGCAGCAAAACAAAAGGTTTTAAACAATGAGGCAAGCCCGTTACTGTTTTTTATGGAACATGGGCTGATGGATATTAAGCTGCTGGCCCAATATACCGGGTTTTGGAAATGGCAGATAAAACGGCATTTACACCCCGAAGTGTTTAAAAGACTTCCCGATAAAAAACTGCGTCGATACGCCGAGGTTTTTAACGTGAACGTAGCACAACTTAAAAATATGAACCCCAATGCTGTTTAAATCATTGAATTTAACCACAGACCAAAACGGGGCCGTGCGATTCCTTCTCCCTGGTGACTGTGTTTCTTTACCCTATTTGCTGTTTACAGCAGAGAGGGTGGTCGACCAGCGACTTAGCGTAGTCGGGGTGAGTCCTCGCCGAGCGGCATTTACCCAAATGCTTTGGCGGGCGATAACTCACCCCGACTACGCTAAGTCGCTGGTCGGCCCTCTCTCCGCTGCGCGCAAAGAGGGCTGGGACGGGCTTTGCTTTGACGTCCCCACAGGGTCTCTCGCAGAGGACCCTGCGATGCTTAGCATGGCGGCTATTACTCACCCGGACATTGCTTCGCTCGTCCACCCTCTCTCCGCTACGCGCAAAGAGGGAATAAGAAAGAGGGTGTAAATGGAGCCTAACTTTAATCATATCCAGGCCGCGCATTGCGAAAACGGTGTTACTACCAGCTTGTTAAAAAATATAGGCGTACAGCAAATTACCGAGCCATTGGCTTTTGGCATTGGCGCGGGGCTGTTTTTTGTTTATATCCCTTTTATCAAAATAAATAACGGGCCGGTAATTGCCTTCCGTACGTTGCCGGGGCTCATATTTAAAAGGACCTGCAGGGCTTTGGGCATTGAGGTTGTCCGCAAAAAATTTAGTTCGAGAGAAAAAGCGGAAGCGTTTTTAAAAGACCGCCTTGCCGAAGGAAGGCCCGTTGGCTGCCAGGTTGGGGTTTATTACCTCACTTATTTTCCGAAGGAATACCGTTTTCATTTTAACGCGCATAACTTAATAGTTTACGGTAAAGAGGATGATAACTATCTTATCAGCGACCCGGTTATGGAAACACCAACCACTTTAACCAGCTATGAGTTGGAACGGGTACGGTTTGCCAGGGGGATGTTGGCCCCCAAAGGACAATTATATTATCCTACACCCGGCAAGCCGGTTACTGATGAACAAGTTAAACGGGCCATAAAAAGCGGCATCCAAAAAAATGCCCGGAATATGCTTTTCCCTGGCCCCATAACAGGTGTAAACGGAATAAAATATGCAGGCAACCAAATAAAAAAATGGCGCGATAAGCTTGGGTTAAAAGAAGCCGGGCTATATTTGGCGCAATTGGTGCGCATGCAGGAAGAAATAGGCACGGGTGGCGGCGGTTTCAGGTATATTTACGCGGCATTTTTACAGGAAGCATACGCCTATAATCAAATGGATGAGTTGCCGGAGATTTCCAAACAGTTTACCCGGGCCGGCGACCTATGGCGAACAGCTGCAGTACAGGCTGCGGGTATTTATAAAGGCAGGATTGGCAGCCGGGAAGATTTTAATACCATGGGCAACTATTTACTGGAAATTGCCGAAATAGAGAAAGAGGCTTTTAAAGCGTTAAAAAATTTGAAATGGCATTAACGGAACCTTTAGCAGTAAATATTACGGACATGGGTTTCCGGTACCCGGATAATGCGGATATGTCGTTTTCAAAGCTTAATTTAAAAATTGCTAAAGGCGATCGTTTTGGTTTATTTGGCCCCAACGGTGCGGGTAAAACCACGTTAATGAACCTCATGACCGGCGTTCTACCCGTTGATGAAGGCAATATTACCTTATTGGGCCATGAAAACGGCAAACAAAAAAACGCGGTAAATAAGCTGTTTGGCTTTGTACCGCAGGATTTTTCTTTTTACCAGGAATTATCGCCGGTAGAGAATTTGGAATTTTTTGGCGCATGGTCGGGGTTAAACAAGCTGCAAACCAAACAACGTACCGATGAGCTTTTGCAAATATTAGGCTTGGATGACGTGCGCGATAAACAGGTAAAAAAGTTTTCGGGCGGAATGAAAAGAAGGGTTAACCTGGCTATAGGTGTAATACACCAGCCCGCTATTTTGTTTTTGGACGAGCCAACTGTTGGGGTCGATGTGCAAACGCGACATGCTATAATTGAATATCTACGAGTATTAAATGATAATGGCACCACGCTGATCTATACATCGCACCAATTAAGCGAGGCCGAAGGATTATGTGAGGATGTAGCTATGATAGATGCGGGCCGCATAATTGCGCGCGGAAATATCGACAACTTATTGGCCGAGCATAAACAGGAAAGCCTGGAAGCCTTATTTATTAACTTAACGGGTAAGGAGCTTAGGGATTGATGTATAAACTTTGGGCCACCATAAAAAAAGATACCCGGATACTGCTTCGTGATAGAGTGGGGATAGCCCTCATGTTTGTTATGCCTATTATTTTGGTAGTGGTGGTAACCAGCATACAAAACAGCACCTTCCAGTTGGTTGGCAAAAATAGGTTGCCTATTCTCATTTCTAATAAAGATACCGGGCAATCCAGCGCCCAAATGATCAAGGCCATTGGCAACATTGGCATGTTCAGGGTATTGGAAATGCCTAAAAACCAAAACAATATGGCCGATGCTATGCACAATGCTGATGCTATGTTGGGTATTGTTATCCCGGCTGATTTTTCGGCAAAGGTATCGGCAAAATCAAAAAGTGTGGCGGATAAAGCCATGACCAGTTTTGGTTTAGCAGGCGATTCGACTAAGAAGCCAGCAGGCGATGTTGACCCGCTTACGTTGTATTATAACCCCGTTTTGCAGGAATCATTACGGTTATCGGTTAAAGGCGCGCTGCAAAGCTCGCTCCAAATGGTGGAGAGCCGGGAAACGTTAAGGACGCTGTATTTTTCGATCAACGAAAAGCAATTGCCCGAGAAACTGGAAAATGATATGCTGAATAACCGCGCACCCATTAATGAAATGCCGGTGTCCAAAGACGGCGTTCACATAACGCCAAATTCAACCCAGCATAATGTACCCGCATGGACCATTTTCGCCATGTTTTTTGTCATCATGTCGTTAGGCGGCAGCGTAGTGCGCGAAAAAGTGAGCGGCAGTTATATCCGTTTAAAAACCCTGCCTACCAGTTACCATGTGGCTTTAATATCTAAACAGGTTGTTCATTTGGTGGTTACTATGTTCCAGGCGGCCGTCATATTTTCAATGGGGATATGGCTATTTCCGTATATGGGTTTGCCGGCCTTAAACCCTCCATCAGATCTGTGTGCTTTAGTGCTCACTACCCTTATTTGCGGTTGGTGCGCGGTAAGCTATTCTATTTGCGTGGGTGTATTTTCTGATACGCAGGAACAGAGCAATGGCTTTGGCGCGGTATCTATCGTTATATTAGCTTGCATCGGCGGGTTAATGGTGCCCAGCTTTGCTATGCAGGGCGCATTTAAATCGGCAGCCAGCATATCGCCTATGCACTGGTGCCTGCAAGCCTATTATACCCTGTTTTTAGAAGGCGGAAAACTAAAGGATATTTTAAACAACTTGATACCTTTGTTTATTATTACACTAATCATTCAATTCGTCACCTACTTAGGGCTGAAAAGAAAAAACCTGATATAACTACCAATGGAAAAAGAAGCATTAAAGGCAAAACTAAAAACGCAGATCATACAATTTTTAAACTTAACCGACTTAACACCTGCCGATATTAAGGATGATGAACCACTTTTTGGTGATGGCCTGGGCCTGGATTCCATTGACTCGCTTGAGCTGATCGTTCTGTTAAAAAAGGAATACGGTATCACTATCCAGGACCCCAAAGAAGGCCGTAAAGCATTGGTAGATATTAATACCATGGCTGATTATATTGTGGCAAACGGGAAGGGATAACGCTTGTTTTGCGGGGGCTATTCCCCCTTCACAAACACTCCCTGCAATTTAAAACAAACCACATCCAGCGAACTCAAATTAGCCGTAACCTTAATTTGCGCTTCTTCAACGGTATAGTTTATTTCCAAATGCAACAAGTTATTTTCATGGGGACCTATCAATGATAAAAACTTTAGGTTATCTGCTTTTTGTAACCTGATGGACGTATTTATAGCGTTTTCTAAAACCTCTTTCACCATTTGCAGCATACATGCCCCGGGCAAAACCGGCTGATCGGGAAAATGGCCAAGGAATATTTCGTTATCGGCATCAATTTCTAATACAGCATTGATCACATCCCCCTGGTGATCCGTAGCTATGACCGTATAAAGCGAATCCTTTAACATGCAGTTACCAGCGTTAATGAATGATAAATATTTTGATAATGGTTATAGACCAATATCTTTTTTGGCTGTACATTTTCCTTAACTACAGTATCAGGTACTTCTCCGTTTTTAATGCAGTTAGCTGCCAGCCATAAAGCAAATGAGCTTGATGTGGGGTATTCACCGCATAAGTGTTTGTAGTTTGCCAAAATCTTGCCGGCAAATAACGAATTGCTTAATTGTTGATACACCGCGTCATTTTTTATATCGCCGTTTTTACCGGTAATCACCAAATCAATATCTTCAATTTTTAAAGCGTTTGCTGAAAGGAAAGCATTGATCTGCTGTTCAATTGCCTCGTTATCTTTTGGTTTATAAAAAGTTTTTACCCCAGTAAGCTCCGCCAAATTATCAGCAGAAAACTCATCAGACAATAAAAAGAATGCCGCGCCTTCGCCGCCTATGCTTCCTTTTGATTCATCAGCAAAAAGTGCCAGGTTTGAAATGGGCTGCCTTTTATATAACCCCAGCCGGGTTAAAATAGTAAAGCTGGCATCGGTCATTTCATCAGTACCGCCAACCAATATATTATTGGCTTCGCCCTCATTAATGAGCATTATGGCATCAATCAAAGCATTTTCAAACGACATGCCTTTATGCACAAAAGTGTTGTTATACCCATGACATTTAAGCATGAGGGCTATTTGCGCGGCTACTGTATTATGGGTTGATTGTATAAAAGCAGTTGGGGGCAGCATTTCTTCCTGCATTTCAATAATGCGGGTTAAAAATGATATGGTATCCTCTAAGCAACCATAAGCCGTGCCGGTAATAATAGCGCCGGGCATTTCGATGCCGCTTTTGTTTAAGCAATCCTGCGCGGCGGCTACACCCATCTTGATAATGTGGCTCATCCTGCGGATCAGCTTAGGGTCAATAAACGCTTTATAATCGGGTTCAATAGCTTTTAAGCGGGTGCCGGTGTATTCAACCACCTCATTTAATAGGCCAGTCTCCTCAAAAGTATTTTGTGGCGATATACAGGATGCAGCACGTATATAGGTCTTCATTTTATATCTCCGAAAATACTAAAGATGTACAATTGCCACCAAAACCAAACGAGTTTGACATAACATGCCTTATTTTTTGCCCCTTCAAAAACTTAGTTTCGGGCGTAAACGGTAACTCCTGCATTGGTGTTTCAAAACGCAGGTTGGGGTATATTATGCCGTGCTTTATAGCCAATACAGAAAACACCGCTTCAATGCCGCCACTCGCGCCCAAAGTATGCCCGGTAAATGATTTGGTAGAGCTCATTGGCGGGAAATTGTTTTCAAACAACCGTTTAATAGCCGTACCCTCGGCGCTGTCATTGTTTGGGGTACCGGTGCCATGCAGGTTTATATAATCAATAGCTGTTGTTGTTAATCCGGCTTTAACTAACGCCCGCCGCATGGCCAGGTATGAACCGGTGCCATCGGGCGATGAAGCCGTTTGATGGTAAGCATCGTTACTGTTATTATAACCACTTAGCTTAGCGTATAAAGGCTTGCCTAAAGTTTTGGCTACCTTTTCTGATACCAATACTATATAACCTGCGCCTTCGCCTAAATTGAGGCCTTGCCTGTGTTCATCAAAAGGTTTGCAAAACTCTTTATCCAATATCATCAGCGTATTAAAGCCGTTAAGAGTGAATTTGGTTAAAGCGTCCGTTCCGCCGGCTACTACTACATCCAATATCCCATTTCTTATTAGCCTTGCTCCGTAAAATATAGCATTGGCCGATGAGGAACAGGCTGTGCTGATGGTGGTCATGTAATCGGTAATACCTAACCGGTCGGCAACAGCCTCGGTAACGCTGCCGCACTCGTGGTCATATACATTTTTTAACTTACCCTTGTTATTATCCTTCAGAAACTCAACGAAAAAGGCTTCGCTGTTATCCATGCCGCCTACGGTATTTGCCGACACAAAACCGGTACGCAGTGAAGCTAAATTGGGGATACCCGCATCATCTAATGCCTCCTTAGCGGCAATTAAACTTAATAAGGTTGTCCTGCTTATATCTGATGATATGCCCGCTCTAATAGCCAGTTCCTGGTTGGTCATTTTTACTTCGGCAACCGGGACCTGGTGCTTGTGTATAGTAGCCATGTGCGTAATATCGCCCATGCCAGCCCGCCCACATTCAAACGCGGCCAAACACTCGGCCACATTATTGCCAATAGCGGTAATTGCACCTACCCCGGCTATAAAAACATTCGCGTCCACTTTCTTATTAATGTTTATATCATTATCAAAAGCCCTATTCATATTATGCGCGTTGAAAAGGATACTCCCCGGTTTTTCGTCTTTTTCAACCAAAAACAGGGCTGATTTATATTCATCGTTTAACACATCAACCCAACCGCAAATACAAGCTTTTATTACATTATTGTTTAATAAACCGCCAACATATTGTGCGGTGAACCCGGCATCAAAATGTTCGGCTACAAAAAACGCGTCTTCGCCTTTAAAATTATTGCGGATACAAATTTCGCCGATCATAATATTAGGCAAGGTATATACAAACAACGCCGGACTTGGTATATCATCCACGCTTTTCAAATACTTTTGATCACTATCGAGGCTTGAGTTGGCGTTTGAAAGTATTAATCCAATGTCTTCCGGCTGGTAGTTTTCTTTTTCGAAACTGTCTTTTAGCAGTATCTCGGAAGTGAGCCAACCCAGTTTGCTCAAATTATCCATTTTGTAAAACCGCGAATAACTCAATTCAAAATGCTGATATACCGAGAGCAGAAACGCGGGGAGATCCACATTTTTATTTTCAAACACAACCGTCCCGTTTTTGTAAACAGAGTTATTGCTGATGACGCAACCGGATGATATATAGTTATTTACTGACAAACGCTTATTTCTTTATGAAAGACTTAAGAAGTTTTAAAAACTTCGTAAGTCTGAGCTTTTACTTCTTAAACAATACCGCCGCATTACACCCACCAAACCCCGACGCAGTTTTAAGGCAATAGTTAAAACTGCCTTGCAATATTTCTGTACAAACATTTATTGGGTTGGGTACGCCCATGTTTTTAAACCCCAAAGTTGGCAAAACTATATTTTGTTTCAATGACTGCACAGAAATAATCGATTCAACCAGCCCCGCGGCCCCCAGCGTATGCCCGTAATAGCCTTTTAAGCTGTTTACCGGTGTTGCTGCTAATTTTGCCAGGGTTAAAGCTTTTGCTTCCATTTCATCATTATAACTGGTGGCCGTGCCGTGCGCCGATATAAAATCAACATCAGCGGCAGTAACACCCGCAGCATCCAATGTTTTATTAATAGCCTGGCAAAGCTCTTCGCCCGTGCGGGATGGCGCCGAAATATGGTTGGCATCGTTACTTACCGCGCCGCTTAATACCTTTATATTACCGGCATATTCAGGATTGGACGATAGTACAACTGTTGCTGCCCCTTCGCCTAAGGTTATCCCTGTCCTGTCCATATCAAAAGGTTTGCATGGCTCCGCACTAACTGCCTGGAACGATTGAAAGCCCGATAATACAAATTTGGATATTACATCGGCCCCGGCAACTACCGCGTTTTCATATTGCCCTCCCTGTATCAACCGCATGCCGGTTAAAATGCCCATTATCCCCGAGATACAGGCATTGGATACCACCAATGGCTGGTTAACAAAATCAAAATGTTTCGCCACTAATTTGGCCGAAGTATGTAAAGCAATGCGCTCCATTAATTCCCGGCTGTTGGGTTTGGTTTCCAGCAGGCCGATATTGCCTTTGGTGGTTGATATGATGAGTATGGTTTTTTTATCGGTTGCCTTTACATTGCAATTGGCTAACGCATCGGTTATTGACGCTATTAATAGTTGCTCAAACCTGGTATAAGTATCATGAGTAAACTGCTGGCTCTGATCAAACAAAGCTGCATAAAATGGTTCATCGGCAATGGCTTTATTGTGATGCAGTTTGATGCCTGAAATGCCTTTCTTCAATTGCGCAAAATTTTCGACAGTTGTTGGGCCAATGGGCGAAAAAATATTATCCGCTGCGATAAAAACGTTAGTCATTTACGGTATTGATAAATATTTTCATTTCACATTGGGCTATCAACCTTTCATTACACCATACTTTGCCCGAAGCTATGGCAACGTTTAAAAGCCGTGTCTCTATCTTAATTTCGGTGGTAAGTTCATCATTTATTTGAGGTAGTTCAAATATTTCAAAATCCTTCACCGCGCCAATGTAGCCAATGGCAATGGGCCGGTCTTCAATACGTGCCATGTTACCTTCCCCGGCGGCAGCAGTTTGTGCCATGTTTTCCATTAACCCCGCCTCGGTAAACTCGCCGTTTACTACTAAAACATTGTCGGCAGTAACGGTAAAGCTGGTTTTGGTGATGTCATCATCCGAAAACAGCAACTTGTCCACCATTACAAACGGCGGCTTTTGCGGTATTAAGTTTAGGATATCTTCTTCAAACATAATTCTCCTGCCTAAGTATGGCGAACAGTTTTAAACATAGAGTGTTCGAAAGAAGCGGGGGCTTGTGCGACTCCCCTCTTGAGACGGGTGGAGGGGTGTGTTATTTACGCACATCTGATAACACCCCCCTGCAACCGCACCGCCGCCGCGCCCCCTCTCAAGAGGGGAATTTAATACTTCGAAATACTAATGGTTTAAAACCTTTCGCCATTTTATAATTTTCATTAATACAACCCACCATTAACAGATATCACCTCGCCGGTTATATAGGCAGCTTCTTTCGAAGCTAAAAAACCTACCGCGTGAGCCACTTCATCGGGCAGCCCAAAGCGGTTTACGGGGATGTTTCGTTTCAGTTCCTTTTCGTCCAGGCCTTCGGTCATATCGGTTTTGATAAAGCCGGGGGCTACAGCGTTTACGGTGATGCCGCTGCGGCCAACTTCCTGTGCCAGGGCTTTTGTTGCGCCAATTACACCCGCTTTAGCTGCCGAATAATTGGTTTGCCCGGGCTGCCCCTTTAAACCTGATAGTGAAACCACGTTAACAATGCGCCCGTACCGGTTCATCATCATGCCGTCTAACACCAGGCGGGTAACGTAAAAGAAACTGTCGAGACTGGTTTTTATCACGCTGTCCCATTGCTCGTCTTTCAGCCATACCATTAAGCTATCATCGCGGATACCGGCATTGTTTATCAATACTTCGATTACCTTGTCCTCATTCGCTGTTATCCAGTTGCCTAATATTTGTTTTATCTGCTCCTTATCGGCTACATCAAATTGCAGCAACTCGCCGTTGCCGCCGTTTTTGGTTACTTGCGCTAAAGTATTGCTTGCTTCTGCCGTATTGGTTTTATAATTGATCAGCACATAATAGCCCATAGCGGCCAGTTTAGTACAGATCGCCCTGCCTATCCCTCTTGAACCACCGGTAACTAACGCGCATTTCATGGATGCTATTTTTCTATTTTATCACTTCATCAACACACCCCTGCCCCTCTCAAGAGGGGAACCCCTCGCACGTGCCTTATTTAAATAAAGGCCACCGCCGGGTTTGTTGTTTCTAAAAAGTTTTTGATCTTCTCCTGGTCCTTGTATTTAGGTTCGTCCTCAATAAATTTCGGAAATATT
>Ga0206890_1151_pt1 | contig 21369 bp, 16 predicted proteins | sample Alteio_BWOrgHeat_58_FD_152960 | JGI IMG/M metagenome (GOLD analysis project Ga0206890, IMG submission 152960) | Enriched cells from forest soil in Barre Woods Harvard Forest LTER site, Petersham, Massachusetts, United States - Alteio_BWOrgHeat_Nextera6 ... | reverse complement strand
AGGAAGAAAGCTGGCTGAGTAAATTACAAAAACATCCCGGTGAAGCATTACTGATTGTAGCCGGCACTGTTGCCTTGTGCTGCATCGGCGGATACGAAATATATAAACACAGCAAGCAGCGTTAATAGACAAAATTATTTCTGGCAATGCACGCAGAAAAATGTGCTGCGTCCCGCCTGGCGGATTACTTCAATTTTATTCTTGCATGTCGTACATGGCTGTTTCTGTCTTCCATACACTTTAAAATGATGCTGGAAATATCCTGCATCTCCTGATGATCGCACATAATCCCTGAGAGTTGAGCCGCCTGACACAATAGCAGCTTCCAATACCTTTTTAATCGCCGCCGCCAATATTTTCGCTTCTTTCTCAGTTACAGCATTCGCAGGGCGCGACGGATGGATATGAGCGAGGAACAATGCTTCGCAGGCATAAATATTGCCCACACCTACGAGCTTGCGCTGATCCATGATAACGGATTTCACCGGCGCCTTGCTTGATTGCAGCGTCTTATATAAAACCTTGCCGTTCATTGCCGCATCGAGCGGTTCCGGTCCAAGCACAGAGAATAATTTATGACTTGCCAGATTCTTTTCTGATGCAAGCGTCATGAGGCCAAACCGGCGCGGATCATGAAATATGCAGCACATGCCGCCAGTGCATTCTATTATCACATGATCATGCTTGCGAAACTCATCAGGCAGCGATTCCTTGAGCACCAGACTGCCGCTCATGCCCAAATGCACAATAAGCGTTTGCGCATTATCTAAATGCATCAATACATATTTAGCGCGGCGTGAAATATCTTTTATTGTTCTTCCCTTGAGCGATTGCTCAAAATTCGCAGGAAGCGCAATGCGCAAATCCCGCCGCCGCACTATTACATTGGTAATAGTAGTGCCCGTCAGATACGGCGCAAGACCTCTGCGTACAGTCTCAACTTCAGGAAGCTCAGGCATAGGAATTTTATATATAGCCGATAAATCTTTATGGAATACTTATAACAATGTTTATAAACAAGCTCCGACTTGACAAATAGCCGCTTTCTACCTATGTATACGAACGCATATTGCACTGCACTATAAAATGTGTGTTGCAACGAAAAATAAATTTTAGAGCATTATGCTGCTCATGAAATATTAGGGGTAAATGCAGACAACAAGTTTTTGTTGCATGAATTCGACTATCGTATAGGTTGTATAAATACAAATAATACACCTATAAACGATTATAGATGCGACATATACATATTTATATATTAACCAAAGGAGATTAAATCATGGCAACAGCCTCTAAAAAAGCTTCCAATCATTCGCCCAAACTTGCAGCCGCTACTGCTCAATCCGCAGTTAAGCTTGCCTCAAACACCGCCAGCAAAGCAACCGCCGCTGCCTTATCCGCAGTTGAGTCAACGCGCAGCTCCGCTGAATCCATGATGAAACTCAGCACAGACACACTGAAAGATTTCTTTGCCAACACTACTGAAGAAACCCAGAAGGCGCAGGAAAAAGTATTCGCCATCGGACGTGAAAGCGCTGAAAATATCACCCGCGCGGTTGATGCTTTTGCGCGCACGGTAAATGACCTGGTGTCCCTCAGCCGTGAAAACGCAGACGCCGCAGTAGAAGTAAATCACATTGCTGCCGATATCGCCAAATCCATCAACACCGAACTCGCCAGCGCCGCCAACAGCAACTTCTCCGACAATGTGGAACTCTGCAAAGAAGCGTTTGGCTGCCGCAACATCAATGATGCGTTTGATTTGCACAGCAAATGGCTCAGCACCAATGTTGATAATTTCTTCACGCAGTCCACGCGCCTTGCTGAAATGGTGTTCCAGCTTGCCACCGAAGCAGCCGAACCCATTAATGAGCGTGTAGCGGAAGCAACCGAACGTTTCAGCAAATCGCTTGCCGCATAATTTTCGGCTAGTTGAATTGAACATGAAAGCCCTGGGTGCAAACTCAGGGCTTTTTTTGTTGCTTGCCGCAAGTAAGGCTGAAGATATAATGTATTATAATTCATCAGTTATCGGCACAAGCATGATGCGCGCATTCATTTCCATTATTGTACTTTTTTGGCCGTTATCCTTATGCGCATCTGAGGCACAGGAAAAACTTACTCCCATCCATCATATTATCGTTTTCTATCTCGAGAATCATAGCTTCGATAATTTATTTGGCACTTTCCCGGGAGCAGATGGTATCGCAAATGCAGGCGATAAAGCAACGCAAACTGATGCAAACAACATCCCCTACAAAACACTTCCGCCGGTGATGAATGGCAAGACGGCAGATGCGCGTTTTCCTGCCAATCTCCCTAACCAGCCTTTCCTGATTACTCGCTATGTCTCCGCCAATGATAAAACGGCTGACCTGCTGCATCGCTTTTACCAGAACCAGGCACAGATAGACGGCGGCAATATGGATAAATTCGCCGTCACAAATGAGTCTGGCGGCCTTACCATGGGGTATTATGAGGAAAAAGACTCGCCCTTGTGGCAATACGCCAAACGCTACGCATTGGCTGACCGCTTCTTTGTCGCTGCCTTTGGCGGCTCCATACTAAATCATTTCTGGCTGATATGCGCCTGTACGCCGCGTTATGAACATGCGCCTCAAGACATGCTTTCAGTACTGGATAAAAACGGCCGTCTGCTGAAAGATGGTCCGCTTTCACCCGATGGCTATGTCATCAACACGATTCAGCCGGCAAGCCCGCCTTTTGATTCCCGCACCAAAGATCTGGTCCACCGGCTGCCGGAACAGACCCTGCCCACCATAGGCGACCGCTTAAGCGCAAAAAATATCACCTGGGCATGGTACGGCGGCGGCTGGAGTGATGCTGTTAATGGCAAAACCGATCCGTCTCATTTCTTTCCGTTTCATCACCACCCATTTGGCTATTTCGCCAATTATGCCCAAGGCACCAAAGGGCGCGCAGAGCATTTAAAAGACGAAACCGATTTTGTTGCCGCTATACAAAACGGCGCGCTTCCGGCTGTTTCATTCTTCAAGCCAGCAGGCACGGTTGATATGCATCCGTATTACACCAAACTGGGTGAAAGCCAGGAGCATGTATTCGGCCTTGTTAAAGCTATTGAGAACAGCCCGTTATGGAAAGATTCTGTTATCATTATCACATTCGATGATGCGGGCGGCTTCTGGGATCACGTGGCGCCTCCCCAAAGCGACCGATTTGGCCCCGGCGAACGCATCCCCACATTAATTATTTCACCTTTTGCCAAACGTGGTTTTATTGATCACACAATGTATGAAACCACGTCTATCCTCAAACTTATTGAAACCAAATATCATCTCAAACCGCTTGGCGCGCGCGATGCCAAGGCTAATGATCTTACGAATGCACTGCAGTAAACTCGGCTATATTAAAAATTCGCTAGGCTGAGTCGTAAGCAAAGAAAATTGTACGCTTAACGACCCAGTATAGTAGAATTTACACGTCGAGATTCGCCACTTTCAGCGCATTATTGATAATAAAGTCGCGGCGCGGCTCCACTACATCACCCATGAGTGTAGTAAACACCTCTTCCGCATCTTCGGCGTGTTTGACTTCCACTTTAAGCAAGGTGCGGGTCTCAGGATTAAGGGTGGTATCCCACAACTGATCGGGATTCATTTCACCCAGACCTTTAAAGCGGCTAACCGTAATGCCTTTTTTGCCAATATCCATCACCGCATTATAGAGCGTGGAAGGCGTTGCCACCGTCTGCTCCACCCCTTTGCGTGAAAGTGTAAGCGGTTTGGCGTAGTTGGCTATCAATGTTTTGGCGCGCGCATGCAGTTCACGCGCTTCACGGCTCATGAAAAGCTTTTCATCAAGCACGTAACGCTCTTCAACGCCGCGCAATGTGCGGGTCACCACAAAGCCGATTTCCGATAATTTGCACTGCCAGCCGCCGCTGTCAGGCGAGAGGGCATTAAGCTTGCCCACAAAAAGCGGTACTTTGGCGATAGCCACATCCTCGGTGATATCCATATCAAAGAGATCTACAAGCACTGCGGATTCAACGATATGCAATGGAATGCGGCGTGATAACGCCTTAATAAAACCGGCATTTTCCGCTGCATCTTTAATCCACTCGGCAAGGGCGGCACCGCTTATGGTTCTGCCTTTGTCAATTTGCAGCGTTGCGTCTTCGAGCGCTGATTCCACCAGGTATGCTTCCAGTGCCGCATCATCTTTCAGATAGGTTTCCGAGCTGCCACGTTTCAACTTATACAGCGGCGGCTGGGCGATATAGAGATAACCGCGATCAATCAGTTCGCGCATCTGGCGATAGAAGAATGTAAGCAGCAGCGTGCGTATATGCGATCCATCGACGTCGGCGTCGGTCATGATGATGATTTTATGATAGCGCGTTTTCTCGATATTGAATTCTTCCACCCCAATGCCGGTGCCAATAGCGGTAATAAGCGTGCCGATTTCAGCGGATGACAACATGCGGTCAAAGCGCGCGCGTTCAACGTTGAGGATCTTACCTTTGAGCGGCAGAATAGCCTGGGTAGCGCGGCTGCGGCCCTGTTTAGCAGAACCGCCTGCCGAATCACCCTCAACAATAAAGAGTTCGGATTTGGCTGGGTCGCGCTCCTGGCAGTCAGCGAGTTTACCGGGAAGACTTGCCATATCGAGCGCGCCTTTGCGGCGGGTAAGTTCGCGGGCTTTGCGCGCCGCTTCACGGGCAACGGCGGCTTCCAGCACTTTACCCACAATAATCTTGGCTTCCTGGGGATGTTCTTCAAACCACTGGCTGAGTTTATCTGTCACCAGGCTTTCCACCACGGGGCGCACTTCCGAACTCACCAGCTTATCTTTGGTCTGCGACGAAAATTTAGGATCTGGCACTTTTACCGATAGGACGCAGGTAAGGCCTTCGCGTGCATCTTCGCCGGTTAATGCTATCTTTTCTTTCTTGCCGATGCCGCTTTCCGTCATGTAATTATTGATGATGCGGGTAAGCGCCGCGCGGTAGCCAATCAAATGTGTGCCACCGTCGCGCTGGCGGATATTGTTGGTAAAGCACAGCATATTTTCATGATAGGAATCATTCCACTGCATCGCCACATCCACGCTCATGCCGTCTTTTTCGCCCGTTACAGCGATAGTGGGATGCACTGCAGTTTTGCTGCGGTCGAGATAATTTACGTAAGCGCTGGTGCCGCCTTCATAGAAAAATTCGCTGAAGACCGGCTCGGCAGCCCGCAGATCGCTTAAATGAATGCGCACGCCGGAATTAAGGAACGCAAGCTCGCGCAGGCGATGCTCAAGCGTCGCATAATCAAAATCGAGCACATTGGCAAAAATATCGCGTGAAGGCATAAAGGTAACGCTCGTTCCCTTTTTACCGCCCGCATCGCCAATAATTGCAAGCGGCGCTTCGGTTTCGCCGCGCACGAAACGCACGCGATGCTCTTTGCCGTTGCGCCAGATAGTGAGCAGCAGCCAATCGGAAAGCGCATTCACGACGGACACGCCCACGCCGTGCAGACCGCCCGATACTTTATAAGAATTCTGGTCGAATTTACCCCCGGCATGGAGCTGGGTCATGATCACTTCAGCAGCCGACACGCCTTCGCCTTCATGCATATCGGTAGGAATGCCGCGGCCGTTATCGGTTACCGTGCAGGAGCCGTCAGGGTTAATCACCACTTCTACCTTGTCGCAGTGGCCGGCAAGCGCTTCATCGACCGCATTATCGACCACCTCATATACCATATGGTGCAGGCCTGAGCCGTCATCGGTATCGCCGATATACATGCCGGGGCGTTTGCGCACCGCCTCCAGGCCTTTTAATACTTTAATGGAATCCGCGCCGTAGGCTGCGTCTTCAGCCGTGATTTCCGTCGTCATTTTTAACCCTGCATTTGCCATAATTATTAACTTAAAAAATGGAATTATTGAACTGATATACAAGCCAGAAATTGGCCATATCCATTTCTAGCAGGTACAGAGGCAAAAGCTAGATTTTTTTACGGAATTTGCAGGTTATTTTTACCTTCAAATTATTGTGCAAATTCATAGGTATTTTAGGTTGAAATACTGCCTTTTTCTACCTTCAGTATCCGGCCATTAAACCCGGCAAATATTTCGGCGTCTGTTCCCGTGAGCCAGCACTGCGCATTAATGCTGGCGAGTTCTGCAAAAAGCTCGGTTCTGCGGGTTAAATCCAGATGCGTTACCAATTCATCTAGCAGCAATACCGGTACGCTGCCATGCCACGCTGCCCCTGCGCGGGCTTGGGCAAGGATAATAGAGACGAGCAAAGCTTTTTGCTCGCCAGTAGAGCAATGTTCCGCTGGCATATTTTTCTCCACATGCAGCACTTCCATTTCACTGCGATGGATGCCTGACAAGGTGCGGCCGGCTGCTGCGTCCTGACCACGGCCCGCTTCCAGCGTTTCCCTGAACTTTTCTTCTGCCATCAGCGCAGAGCCATGGATAAGCGCTATTTCAACCAGCCCTGATAATGTTATTTGCACTTTGGGAAAAGAATGTTCAGAAAGCTGCACTGCGTTATTGAGCCCTTCCACGCCGTGCTGGCGCGCCACGGCAATGGCCACGCCCTGCTCCGCCATTTTTTGCTCAAGCGCTGACAGCCACAAAGCATCCGCATTGCCCGTCTGAAGCAACCGGTTGCGCTCACGCATTGCCGACTCATAGGCATTAAGCCGCGAGGCATGATCGGCATCAAAACTATAAATCAGGCGATCCAGGAATTTGCGCCGCGCCGTGCCGCCGTCAATAAATAAATTGTCCATCTGCGGCGTAAGCCATAAGGCAGCAAATACACGCGAAAGTTCCGTTTGCCCGCGCGAAATTTTGCCTTCGATTTTTACAATGCGCTTATCGGCGCTTTCATTGTCTTCCGGGTTGCGCCCCGTACCTACGCTTACCGTCCCTTGCGCGCCGTAAAGCTCGGAAGCCACCGCCCAAGGCGCGCGCGCATGCATACTATCAATCTCGGAAAGTTTGGCACGGCGCAAACCACGCCCCGGCGTAAGCAGCGAAATAGCCTCCAATATATTAGTTTTGCCGGCGCCGTTGGGCCCGACAAGGACAATTGAATTTTCACCGCACTCAATGCGTGCCGAAAGATAATTGCGAAAATGCGAGAGGGTCAGGCTTTTAACGAAGTTGCGGGTAACAGTTTGGCTCAAAGTTTGCTGTGCCTGTTGCACATCACACCCGCATCGGCATCACAACGTAAAGCGCGCCAACATCTGCAGTATCACGCACCAAGGCAGGTGAAGTGCCGTCAGCCAGTACGAACTGCACTGTATCGCCTTCCATCTGCGCCATCATATCGAGCAGGTAACGCGAGTTGAAGCCAATTTCAATAGGGTTCGCTGCGTAATTAATGTCCACTTCTTCCGTTGCCGTGCCATGTTCAGGGCTGTCAGCGGAAAGCGTTAGTTTTCCAGCATTAATGGCAAGCTTGATGCCGCGGGTTTTTTCCGAAGCAATCACGGATACGCGGTCAACAGCTTGTGTGAAAGCTTTGCCGTCCACTTCCATGATTTTATCATTACCGGAAGGAATGACGCGCTCATAATCCGGGAACGTGCCGTCAATCAGTTTGGAAACCAGCACGGCGTTGCCGCAGGTAAAGCGGATTTTGCTTTCCGAGAGCGAGATATTCACTTCGTTCACGCCTTCTTCCACCAGCTTCTTAATTTCGCCAATGGTTTTGCGCGGGATGATTACACCGGGCATGCCGGAAGCGCCCGCCGGAAGCGCCACTTCAATGCGCGCCAAGCGATGGCCGTCGGTAGCAACGGTGCGCAACACCTGGGTGCCCTGGCTTTCCGCCGCATGTAAATAAATGCCATTCAGGTAATAGCGGGTTTCTTCGGTCGAGACGGCAAAGCGCGTTTTGTCGATCAGCGCATTGCACTCAGAGGTCGTAATGGTGAAGCTGAAAGGCAGTTCGCCTTCGGTCATGACGGGGAAATCCTCCACCGGCAGAGTGGAAAGCGAGAAGCGTGATTGCCCGGCGCGGATGATAACTTTACCCGACTCAGCCTGGCGGACGATTTCCACCTGCGAGCCATCCTGCAACTTGCGCACAATGTCATAGAAGGTATGGGCGGGAACCGTTGCCTGCCCTGGCTCAGAAACAGAAGCCGCGGCCTTTTCAACCACCGCTATGTCCATATCGGTTGCGGTGAGGTAAAGCGCGTTGCCTGCGGCTTCCAGCTTCACATTGGAGAGAATGGGGATGGTGCCGCGGCGTTCCACGACGGATTGCACATGTCCAAGCGACTTAAGCAAAGCGGAGCGATCGATAACGAATTTCATAGGTTTCATGCAGTGTTAGTTGACGTTGTCCGCGAATATAGAGAGCCATCAGGAGATGTGCAAATGGTTTATTGAAAGAGGTGCAAGGTTCTAGGTTTTAGGGACTAGAAATAAGAAATCCAGAACCTAGTCCCTAGAACCTAGTCCCTGTTCTTTTTCATCAAATCGCGCTGTTCGCGCTGCCAGTCGCGCTCTTTAATAGTCTCGCGCTTCTCATATTCTTTTTTGCCTTTGCCCAGCCCCAGCAATAATTTCACCATGCCGCGCGCATTGAAATACATTTTAAGCGGCACCAGCGTCAGCCCCTTCATCTTGGCGTTTCCCAGCAGTTTATCCATCTGCTTTTGATGCACCAGCAGCTTGCGCGGGCGCTTGGGCTCATGGTTATAGCGGTTGCCGGCAGTATATTCGGGGATATTAATATTAAACACCCACAATTCGCCCTTCATCTCGCCCGCATGGGCGTCAGCAATCGTCGCGCGCCCCATGCGCATGGATTTCACTTCCGTGCCAGTCAGCACCATCCCCGCCTCAACGGTTTCAAGAATAGTATAATCGTAGCGTGCGCGGCGGTTCTCGGCGATGAGCTTGCCCTCCGCTTTGGTATCTTTTTTAGCAGGTTTTTTTTCGTTCTTGTTGGCCATAAACTTACTGTATTACAATACAAACGATTGTCATACTCGGGCTTGACCCGAGTATCCATCTAAAAAGACCGATAGATTCCTGCTTTCGTAGGAATGACACGTAAAAATGCATCTATGACGAGGATAGAGGCCGCGGTCAAGCCCTGGCAGGGTGCGATAGTGAGGATTTCGGATATATTATCAGCGCGACTGGCCTTTTCTATGCATCACAATTGCCCCCACAACCGTTGCAACGCCGGCAAACACAACCGCCCAGGGAGCCACCTTCTCTGCCCAGCTCTTTTCCGGTGCTGCATCAGGCGATTTTGCCGTGCCAGATGGACCTTGAGTCTTTTTTTCCTGTGCATTCTTTGCAGCCCAGCCCGCGCCCACTGCCGCGGCAATCCCCCCTATAGTTCCCACGATGGCAGGGGTATGGTTATTGCTATTGGAAGATGAGGAAAAAGATGGAGAAGAGGTAAGCGGGGGCGCATCCTGTTTTGTTGGGCCGGTAGTGGTATGCGTAGTTTCTAATTCAGCGGCTTTTTTCTCTATTTGTTGGCGATAGGGGGAGGATAACTCGGCACCCTCAAAACGCGCATCGCGCTGTATGTTCTCCAGCAGAGCGCCTAACTTCTCTCCCTCCGTAGACACAGCAGCGTCCGGACCAGACAAAAGCCAGATAATTCGACCCTGTATATTCTCTTTCTTTATATATACTTTATCTTTTATTTCATCAGGAAAGATGGTCAGGGCTTTATCAACAAGCCCGATGATTTTATCTATTTGCACCTGATTAAGTTTTGGAGCCGTAAAAAAATTATTGTGACTTACAATAGCGGCAGCAAACTCCGCCTTAATCGCTGCAACTCCCACTGCCGATTCCGCATGTTCCTTCGCTATAGTTTGGGCTTTATTTTTAATACTACGCTCTCTTGCTATTCTAATATGTTTTCCCTCAAGCATTTCTGCTTCGGTTATATTATAAAATTTAGTGTCTTCCTCCATCTCGCGTTGATGGGCTTCAGGGTAATGATCTTTGCTATAGCGTATCATATTCACTTGCGACGCCATAACCGCATCAAAAGCATCATCACCCAGATGTTGTAACCGCATTTGCAGCATACTAAAAACAGGAGGTATTCCTTCTTGTTCTTCGCAGTGCCTCCTGTGCTCTGGAATAATTTCTCTCAGCATATTGGATGCCGAAGCATCTACATCAGATTGCTTCACTTCCAATCCGGGATCTAATAGATCAAAAATTTCGGGAAATAATTCCGCATATTTTCGATATTCTTTTGCCGGGGTGCCAGGCGTATAGCCGTAGTAAGTAGTAGGCTCAATATTCTTACGAAAATGCTCTGATTCAACATAACGCTCAATTGCATCGGCCAGTGCATTCTGGATTTCCCTTGGGCCTTTGAATGTTTTTTCGGTATCCGCCGGAGAGATGATGGGTTTAGACACAGGCGCGGTGGTTGATTGCGTCAAGGCGCTCGGCGGGATGGGAGGAATAGAGCCAAGCGTATTGGCAGGCTTATTGGGCCACGTTATTTTTTCGTCTTTTATAAATCTTTTATCTTCTATAGAAAAACTTTTTACAGTCGCTACCGTCAAAGGTAATCTTGCCACACCGCTTACCGATGGATAACTAAGGCCGTCCACTATTGCTATTACCGGCTTTGCGCTCAAAGCCGCAGCGGCCCATAGATCATCGCTTGGCACATTGGCGGAAAGATGTAAGCAGGCTTCCTTTTCATTATTTGGCAGAAGTGCTGCGCCCTTATATTTTTTCATCCTTTCAGCAGCCACAGCGATAGGTTCGCTGGGAATATGCTCCGTAAAATCAGTGGGTGTTACTTCAGCTCGTATATCTAGGCTTTGCGCAAAATGTTCTGCAGCCCATTTTTCATACGCTTTTGTATAGGGTTCTGGATTTCTTATAGGCAATTCCGTCAAAGGGCCACGCGCAAGAAAATAAACTCCTGCATGGGTAATTCGATTACCCTCGTCCTTTTGAAAATCCGGATTATCTGTAAATAAATCAGCAGCGCCTCTAATTCCCACTAAGGTGTATTCACCGTTCTTAGCCAAACCAAAAGGTAAACCATCCCGAGTTTTAGCACCTTTCTTATCTTCACCAATAAAGAAGGTATTAGCGTCTATGACTTTTGCGATCCATTCTTTAACTTCATTTGACAGGTCTTCAGGCATTGCAGCTATCTTCTGCCATCTGCCCCAAATAACGGGGGCCCACTTCATGGGAGGAGGATTTGTATTATCAGCCGTTGCCATATTTGTGCTATATCCAACTACTTACGATAGTTACACTATAGCACCAAACCGTTAAGGTTTTGTGACAAAGTACCCTCAATAATAAATTAAATTTATATTATTAAAAAACAATAGTTTAATAGCTAAATCAAGCCAGCCTGCTGCATCGCCTTCTGAACGCGGGCTTTGCTGGCGTCTCCTGGCTGCACGAGCGGCAAGCGCAGATCGGGCGAGCATTTTCCCATAAGTGATGCAGCATACTTCACCGGCCCGGGGCTGGTCTCGCAGAACATCGCCTGATGCAGCGGCACCAGTTTATCATGCACCGCCAATGCGCCGGAGAAATCACCTTTGAGGCTGCGGTTCTGCACTTCAGCGCATAATCTGGGCGCGATATTAGACGTCACCGATATGCAGCCGATGCCGCCCTGGGCATTAAAGGCAATCGCTGTCATATCCTCGCCCGATATCTGCTGGAAATCTTTGCCGACCAATGCGCGCAAGGTGGAAACACGCGCCAGATCGCCGGTGGCGTCTTTATTGCCCACGATATTGGGAATTTGCGCAATGCGCGCAATCGTCTCGTCTTTAATATCAATCACCGAGCGGCCGGGAATATTATACATGATGATGGGGAGTTTCACCGATTCGGCAATCGCTTTATAATGCTGATACACCCCTTCCGGCGTCGGCTTATTATAATAGGGGCTTACTATCAGCGCGCCGTCCGCACCCGCTTTTTCCGCATGTTTGGTAAGCATGATGGCTTCGTCAGTAGAGTTAGCGCCGGTGCCGGCCAGCACTTTGGCGCGGCCTTTGGCCGCTTCCACGCATAAGGATATAACACGGTTATGCTCTTCATAAGTAAGCGTTGGCGATTCGCCCGTAGTTCCGCATGGCACCAGCCCATGCACACCTTCAGCGATCTGCCATTCGACAAAGGACTGAAATGCCTTCTCGTCTATTTTTCCGTTTTTAAACGGCGTGATTAACGCGGTGTAAATGCCCTGAAACATAATACATATTCTGTAATTCGGGCAGACGCAGAGTACAAGAGAAAATTAACCTTGAAGCAGGTTTAGCAGGTTTTCAGGCAGATTCACCGTTTGCGTCTGGGATGCTGCCGAGGGGTTGCTCAGGAATTGCGCCAGACCATCTGCCGAGTTGCTGTTGGCCAGATCGCTCTCGTTTAATGTCGAAGCCGCTGCGGATTTATTTGCCAGCGCCGAATCAATCCCCGCTGCCACGTAGCTTACCTGGGTTTGCGTGTCGGCAATGCTTGCATTTGCAGTGCTAACTGTATTTTGCGCGGCGGCAACCGCTATCAGTGCAGCAGATGCATTTGTAGGCGATAATATGTCGGGCGTATTAGCGCCAAACAGGCTTGACGTGCTTAAATCCGGTATCGAAAGAGAAGAAAATAATGCCTGGCCCGTTGTGCCAAGACTTGCATTGGGAACTGCAGCATTATTTTGTGTATTGGAAAGCGTGCCATCAAGCAAAGACGTGCCGCCAAAACTCGTGCTGCTTGTTACGCCATTAATCTGTGCAAGCAATTGCTGGAATTCGCTGTCTATGCTGGTAAGTGTTTCGTCAGACTCGCCTGGAATGCTGGCTTGGTTAGCAAGGCTTTGCAAACGCTGCAGGACCGAGCCCACTTGCTCCGTTCCCGTTGCCGCTACCTGCAGCAGGCTGCTTACCTGCGCAATTCCAATCGATGCATTGCTCAAACCTGCAGTTTGAATGATCTGATTGTTAGGCGACGAAGAGACGGATACATTCGCATTTGCAGCATTGGTTACAGAAGAAGTATCCGAAGCAGCAGAAGCCGGCGATGAAACAGCAGGAGTAATAGATGGCGGCTGACGTGTCAGCGCAGCAGAGATCAAGTCCTGAAGTACTATAGTCATCGAGTTACCTACTCTATTATATAGTTGGCGCTACCTGGCTCAACTTAGAATTTAGTTCGTATTTTAAGACCAAATACTTACTAATAAGTTAATTCTACCCCAATAGTTTCAAAAAATCATCTAAAAAAATGCATAAATCATACGGAGGATGCGCCTCATTTTGGGATAATTGTTGCAAAGACCGCGCAAGCGTTTATGACAACGAACCATGACTGACCTTTCCTTGATACGCAATTTTTCTATCATTGCCCATATCGACCACGGTAAATCCACGCTGGCTGACCGCCTGATCGAGTTCTGCGGCGCCCTGGAAGCCCGTGAAATGACAGCCCAGGTGCTCGATTCCATGGACATCGAGAAAGAGCGCGGCATTACCATCAAAGCCCAGACGGTGCGCCTCAATTATAAGGCCGATGACGGCAAGACCTATATTCTAAATCTTATGGATACTCCCGGGCATGTCGATTTCGCCTATGAGGTCAGCCGCTCGCTGGCCGCCTGCGAAGGCTCGCTGCTGGTAGTGGATGCGAGCCAGGGCGTGGAGGCGCAGACATTAGCCAACGTATATCAAGCACTTGATAATAATCATGAGATTATACCTGTTCTCAATAAAATAGACCTGCCAGCGGCCGAGCCTGAGCGCATTAAACAGCAGATTGAGGATGTCATCGGGTTAGACGCCAGCAATGCCGTGATGATTTCCGCCAAGACCGGCATCGGCATCAAGGATGTGCTGGAAGCCTTGGTCACTCGCTTGCCTGCCCCCAAAGGCGAGGAAGAAGCCACTCTCAAAGCGCTCCTTATTGACAGCTGGTATGACACCTATCTGGGCGTGGTCATCCTCGTGCGTGTGGTTGACGGCATTTTAAGCAAAGGCATGAAAATCCGCATGATGGCCAATGGCACCGCCCACCAGGTAGACCAGGTCGGCGTATTTGCCCCAAAAAAGACTGCGGTTGAAAAACTGGGGCCGGGCGAAGTCGGCTATATCATCACCGGCATCAAGCAGGTGGCCGATTGCAATGTCGGCGATACCGTAACCGACGACCGCAAACCCTGCGACGCCCCCCTGCCCGGCTTTAAACCCAGCATGCCGGTAGTATTCTGCGGGCTCTACCCGGTGGATACTTCCGACTTTGAAAATCTCAAGGAAAGCCTTGCCAAGCTGCGCCTTAATGATGCGAGTTTTGAATATGAGATGGAAACGTCTTCAGCGCTGGGCTTTGGCTTCCGCTGCGGGTTTCTGGGTCTGCTCCATCTGGAAATTATCGAGGAGCGTCTGGAGCGCGAATTCAACCTTGATCTCATTACCACTGCGCCAAGCGTAGTTTATAAAATTTACCGCACCAACGGCGAAGTGCTGGAGCTGCATAACCCCGCCGATATGCCCGACCCTACCTATATCGAACGCATGGAAGAGCCGTGGATTAAAGCAACCGTGATGGTACCGGATGAATATCTGGGCAGCGTGTTGACATTATGCACGGAAAAACGCGGCCAGCAGGTTGACCTTACCTATGTTGGCAATCGCGCCATGGCAGTCTACCGCCTGCCGCTTAACGAAGTAGTGTTCGACTTTTATGACCGCCTCAAATCTTGCACGCGCGGTTATGCAAGTTTTGATTACCATATTGACAGCTACTCGGAAAGCGACCTGGTCAAACTGAGTATTCTGGTGAACGCTGAACCGGTGGATGCGCTTTCCATCATCGTGCATCGTTCCCAGTCTGATTTCCGTGGCCGCTCGCTATGCAAGCGCCTCAAAGACCTCATCCCGCGCCAAATGTTCCAGATTGCCATCCAAGCAGCCATCGGCGGAAAGATTATTGCCCGCGAGACCGTCAGCGCCATGCGCAAAGACGTGACCGCCAAATGCTACGGCGGCGACGTTTCGCGCAAACGCAAGCTGCTCGATAAGCAGAAAGAGGGCAAAAAGAAGATGCGCGCCATCGGCAATGTCGAAATCCCCAAATCAGCCTTCATCGCCGCGCTCAAGATGGGCGACGGGGAGTAATCTCTGTGATCGCTTGTTTTGAGATCAATCCCATGCAATAATCGGTAACTCCATAATATGTATAGTTATGCTGAACAATTGCTTCGATAATACAGTATATTCTGAATTTATAGGACAGGATAAAACCCGTGCAGCGCATTATGCGGCATTATTGAGAGAGCTGGAGACATTAGTTAAAGATTCACACTTCAATACCGAAAGCCCCATAAAGATATTGGATATGGGGTGTGGAGACGGAAGATTCGCAAAATTTTTAAAAGCCAGATTCGGCGATAAAGTTGCAATTACCGGATTTGATCCGGCACATAAACTGATAGAAATCGCGAAACAATCGGCCAGCGATATTAATTTTATAGAAGCCAGCGCTCAATCTTTTCAAAGCAATGAAACCTATGACATAGTTTTTTCCACTCTTGTTTTGCCTTATGCTGAGAACACACAATCATTAAACGATATGTTTGCCGCCGCTCACGGACATATAGCAAAAGGCGGCCATTTTATTTCAGTCACATTTAATCCCGGATTCATACCTACAGGACAACAAGACGCTCCCAACCGTAGCTTTGAGAGGCTGGCCAATCATAGAATCAGAATAAATTTTCTTTCTCACGATGACCCCAATAAAATTGAAGTACGTGCCGATGCACGGCATTGGGGTAAAAAACCTTATGAAATGGCAGCCCGTAATGCGGGGTTCCGTTCAATAAACTGGAAATTGCTAGATGTTACCGCCAATGGCAGTGATACCGCTGAAACACATGGCATTGTCACATCACGATGCCCTTATATTGTTTTAGACATGCAAAAGCCCAGGGAAATATCAAAAGGCCTGCTTGGGGCTCACACAGCACGCACCGCACGAGATGGCTCAGATATAGAATTAGGCTAAAATTAATCGCTTCTACATTTAAAAACACCCCTCAAAACAAAATAACTGCTCAAATCAAATATATAATTCTTGACACCTATTCTACTTGAAATAAAAAGGCGGATTTTGTTTAATGAAAGATGCTGCGGTGAAATTCTTTATGTGGCCGCAGCAACCTTCTCTCACCTAACAAAGGAGTCTCACTTATGTCGGTAGTCTCGCATATAGCGCATTTGCAGGCAAAACATGCTGAACTCGAAACTTTGCTTGCGGATGAAACAAACAGGCCATCACCCGATTTCTATACCATCAAGGACATTAAGAAGCAGAAGCTGCTGCTTAAGGAAGAAATCGCCCGTTTGCTGGAGGATATGGGAGCACAAAAACAGAACGTGTCATAAGGCACTTTTCAAAGAACCTTTAAAGGTCCGGAGCCCGCTTAAGCGGGCTCTTTTTTATTTATCATTTGTCATGCCAGCAAAAGCTGGCATCTACTCTTTTATGCCGCATATAGATACTCTGGATTCCTGCTTTCGCAGCAATGACAAAAAGCCGATTAATTAATTAATTTACTTATCAACGCCACGATGCCCACCCAGATGCGGGTCTTTGAATGTGAATAAGTCAGCAGCAAGCGGCGCGCCAAAATGTGCATTATTGAGCGAGACCGTGGTGACCTGGCCCGAACTGTCCGTCACTACCATGTTGCGGATAACAAGCGGATCATCGGAAAATTCCAGCGTCAGCGTGCCGTCTTTGGGCCGCTTGGACTGAATAAGGCTTACGCGCATTGTCTTATCGCCATGCTCAAAATTGGTGATGATGACCGTATTATCAAACTTCACCTCCTCCTGGGCCAGGAATCCCACCAACGTAGATTCCAGCGGTATGTGGCTTACCTGATCGAGTTCCTTGTCGTAATAGGTAATGTCATTGCCGCTTGCCACCATGAGCACAGGCGTAGGCGGCGCATATTCCATGCGCAACTTGCCGGGACGGCTCAGGTAAAACTTCCCGGCGGAAATGTCGCCGTTAGGTGCTGCCTGGGTAAACTCCGCCGACAAAGTGTGAATCCCGCTCAGATAATTCTCAATGCGTTTAAGCGCGGCTTTATCCTCATCATTTAACGCGTAAGGCTTGGTAGAAAACGCCAGCATATGCTCCGCCGCACAGACAGGCAACGCCAAAGAAAAAATCAGCAGAAATGACAGTATAAAACGCATGCGCTATACATACTGCGGTTTGCGCAAAGGGTCTAGAATTATATCACCCAATAACCTCACGCTTACCCACATGATTAGCCGCGCCAACAATGCCTTCAGCTTCCATACGGTCAACAAGGCGCGCGGCCCTGTTATAGCCGAGCTTCAAGGTGCGCTGGAGGTAGCTGGTGGAGGCTTTGCGGTCGCGCAGCACAATGGCTACGGCCTGGCGGTAGATTTCGCCGTCATCGCCGTCTTCACCGCCCGCTTCGCCTAAATCAAAACCCTCTTCAGGATCGCGGGTTACATCTTCTACGTAAATTGGAGCGCCTTGTTCACGCAGATGCGATACGATTGCCTCTACTTCTTTGTCGGTAATGAAGGGTCCATGTACGCGCGTAATACGCCCGCCGCCCGCCATATAAAGCATATCACCCTGGCCCAGCAACTGCTCAGCCCCCTGCTCGCCTAAAATCGTGCGGCTGTCGATGCGCGAGGTCACCTGGAAGCTCACGCGCGTTGGGAAGTTGGCTTTGATCACGCCGGTGATAACGTCAACCGACGGACGCTGCGTCGCCATGATAATATGAATACCCGCCGCGCGCGCCATCTGGGCCAGACGCTGAATCGAGGTTTCGATTTCCTTGCCCGCCACCAGCATCAGATCGGCCATTTCGTCTACCACCACCACGATAAACGGCAGCGGCGTCATATCGAGCGGCACCTCTTCAATAATGGGTGAACCGGTATCGGGGTTAAACCCTGTCTGCACGGTGCGGCTGAGCTTATCGCCTTTGGCTTTGGCTTCGTGAATGCGTTTGTTGTAACCGTCAATATTGCGCACGCCTAAGCTCGACATCAGGCGGTAACGGTTTTCCATTTCCTTCACCGTCCATTTAAGCGCGACCACGGCTTTGCCTGGCTCCGTTACCACGGGCGAAAGCAGATGCGGAATATTATCATATACTGAGAGTTCCAACATCTTGGGATCGATCATGATGAATTTGCACTGCTCAGGCGTAAGCTTATAAATCAGCGATGTGATCATGGTATTGACCGCCACCGATTTACCCGACCCCGTCGTACCTGCCACCAGCAGATGCGGCATGCGCGCGAGATCAACCACTACCGAGGTTCCGCTGATATCCTTACCCAGCGCAATGGGCAGGCTGGCGGGACTGTTGGCGAATTCTTCGTCTTCCAGCAATTCACGCAGGTAAACGGTTTCGCGTGTTTGGTTGGGCAATTCCACGCCGATAACATTGCGGCCAGAGACCGTAGCAATACGGGCGGAAATCGAGCTCATGGAACGGGCGATATCATCGGCCAGGCCAATCACGCGCGATGATTTGGTTCCGGGCGAGGGCTCCAGTTCATAAAGCGTAACCACAGGACCGGGACGTACTTTGACAATCTCGCCGTTCACACCAAAATCATTGAGCACCGTTTCTAGCAGTCGCGCATTTTGCGATAATGAAGCCTCATTCATCTGCTGCTTCTTTACCTTCTTGCTAGGCTCACTCAGCAGATTCATCGGCGGCAGCTGATACTGACCTTTACGTGGGCGCAATTCGAGCGACGACTGGGCGATCTTGGGCTGCGCTTTCATTTTAGGCGCAATAACGATATCTTTCTTTACCGTTTTGCGCGCTCTTTTAACTTTAATTTCCTCTTCCTCATCATCTTCTTCATCCTCATCATCTTCGCTGTGGGAGGTGAATTTGCTGCGCAGACGGGCAAACCACGATAATTGATCTTCGTCATCATGCTCCTGATAGGCCATATCTTCCATTTTCGCCGGCCTGATAATGGAGAAAATACTCAAAACGAATAAAACCGATCTCCAGCTGCCGCGCAGAAGTGCTTTCCATTCACTCCATGCAAGCCCGAGCGCAATGGGAACGGTTCCAAGCAATATGAGAAAGCTAAATGGCAGATAGGCGTAAGCAGTAAAATAACGGGTAAAACTGTGCTTCACCAGCATGCCGATGGCGCCGCCCAGGCCTTTCTCAATTGGCCACGACATTGGCGGTTCAATCGCTGCAAAAAGCGAGGCCAGCAATACAAGGCTAAGCAAAAACATCGTAAAACGGATCGCTATTAAAGACGGAATGCGTTTGCTTGCAAACAGTCTCCAGCCCCAGGAACCGGCCATCGCCACAACCATCAACGACGCCAGCCCTAATGTCTGAAGCAAGGGGTTCGCCAAATAAGCGCCGGGCAACCCTCCCCAGTTCATTACCGGGTGATCGGCCGCCATATTCCACGACGGATCGGATTCATGAAACCCCGCGAGGGAGACCAAAAGAAATACAGCAAAGCCAAGCATTACCAATCCGATAAACTCGTTGATAAGCCGCTTGGGCCATGAAGTGATATTGTTACCAAGTGTAGCAGTTCGTGCGACGCCCATAGATTCTCCACTGTATTACGCCCGATGCGGCAAGCGATCTTGTGACCGCTGAGTGCATCAGGTCATTACTTAAAATCAGGACGCGTTTCTGGTGTGGTAGTTTTTATTATTATACGGCTGATTATAGCTCTTTCTGGCAAGAAAGTATTAATAAAGTATGAATAACACTCTAAAAATAGCGTTAATCAGCCAGGAGTGGCGCAGATGCTACAGTAGGGGCAGGCGGTTAATGAGTTAGGGAGTTAATGAGATCATAAGCTGGCTTTTTTAAACTCATAAACTTCCTAACTCCTTAACTTCTTCCCTCACTCCATGTACTGGCCGCCATTAACGGAAAGCGTCTCGCCCGTGATGAACGAGGCTTCGTCAGCCACGAGATACATGACAGCGCGGGCAATTTCTTCGGGTTCGCCCAAACGGCCCACTGGTATCTGCGCTACGATTTTCTCTAGAATATCTTCGCGCACCGCCTTCACCATCTCCGTTGCAATGTAGCCTGGCGAGACTGCGTTTACGGTAATACCCCGGCTTGCAGCTTCACGCGCAAGCGCTTTGGTAAATCCGAAAATACCGGCTTTGGCAGCGGAATAATTGGTCTGGCCGAATTGGCCAAGCTGGCCATTGAGCGAACTGATATTGACGATACGCCCGAACTTCTTTTCGCGCATATGATCAATGACTAAACGCGACATATTAAAGCAGGATGTGAGGTTGGTCTCAATGACCATATCCCAATTTTCGAAATTCATTTTATGCAAGGCCATGTCGCGGGTAATACCGGCATTGTTAATCAGCACTTCTATGTGCCCGCCAAAATCTTTAGTGATATGCTCCACGCCTTTTTTGCACGCCTCAAAGTCAGCAATATTCCATTTATAAACTGCTATGTCATTTTCTTTGCTGAACGCCTGGGCGGCATCATCACGAGCGCCATAGTTAGCCGCTACCCGGTAACCCGCTTTTTTAAGCGCCTTGGAAATCGCTTCGCCGATGCCGCGCGTGCCGCCGGTTACTAACGCTATTCTGCCTTTACCCATAAATATATCCTTCTTTTATACTGCTGCCAGGCACATCGCCACGCCCATGCCGCCGCCAATACAAAGCGTAGCAAGCGCTTTCTTAGCGCTGCGGCGCTGCATCTCATGGAGCAGGCTTGTTAAAATACGCGCACCTGACGCGCCGATGGGATGGCCCAGCGCTATAGCGCCGCCATTGACATTGACCTTGCTTAAATCCCATTTCATTTCACGGTTTACTGAAATCGCCTGCGCGGCAAAGGCTTCATTGGCTTCAATGAGATCGAGGTCTTTTACCGTCCATCCGGCTTTTGCAAGCGCCTTCTGGCTGGCAGGAATCGGCCCGGTTCCCATGATGGCGGGGTCAACACCGGCATGCGCCCAGGATACTATTTTGGCCAAAGGCTTGAGTCCGCGTTTTTTAGCTTCGCCGTGCGTCATAATCAGTACGGCAGCAGCGCCGTCATTAATGCCTGAGGCGTTACCGGCAGTCACCGTGCCCTCCTTATTGAAAGCGGGGCGCAGCTTGGCGAGCGCTTCTTTGGTAACGCCTGCGCGGGGGAATTCATCGGTATCAAAGGTAATATCGCCTTTGCGATCAGGAATAATCACCAGCACAATTTCTTCTTTGAAATTGCCTGCCTTCATTGCCGCTTCGCACTTTTGTTGCGACAACGCCGCAAATTCGTCCTGCTCCTCACGTGAAATCCCAAATTTCTTGGCGATGTTT
>Ga0206890_1150_pt1 | contig 21661 bp, 12 predicted proteins | sample Alteio_BWOrgHeat_58_FD_152960 | JGI IMG/M metagenome (GOLD analysis project Ga0206890, IMG submission 152960) | Enriched cells from forest soil in Barre Woods Harvard Forest LTER site, Petersham, Massachusetts, United States - Alteio_BWOrgHeat_Nextera6 ... | reverse complement strand
CAGGCGATGTAAGTAAAACAGGCGATGAGTTTTTTGGATCGTTAAGCTATTACCTCCTGCTTTTATTGGGGCCGGTATTAGCTATTGCCGCTTTAATTTATCGTAACCAAAACCGCAAATACAATAGCGATGTGGTTAGGGTAAAAGGCCGCAGGGCAGGCAGGGTTGCCGCAAAACATTTGGCAAATGCTAAAAAACAATTATCAGCCAGCAATACCAAAGCATTTTATGAAGCCATATTCAGAGGGTTATATGGTTATTTGGGCGATAAGCTTAATATTTCGGCCGCTAATTTGGATAGGGAGAGCATCGCATCGGCATTAAAGGCCCGTTCTATTGATGATGAATTGATAGGCAGGCTAACAGATACGCTCGATCTATGCGAAATGGCCCGTTACGCGCCGGTAACGCAAATATCCGAACAGGAAGTGTTTGAAAAAGCGAAAGGTATTATCAGTGATATTGAAAATGAAATTTAAAACGATGAAAAAACTAACCTGGTTTTTAGCGGTACTCGTTTTACCATTGCTATCCTTTGGTAATAAAACCCCCATGGCCGATGATTACTATGCTAAAGGCCAGTATAAAGAGGCTGCAGCAGCGTATCAGCGATTAATAGATCAGGGGCACCTGTCGGTCAAATTCCTTTATAATTTAGGGGATGCTTATTATAAATTAGGCGATTTCCCTTCGGCATTGTTATATTTTGAAAAAGCGCATAAACTATCGCCCGGCGATGAGGATATCAACTTTAACATCCGCTTTACCAATTTAAAAACAACTGATAAAATAGATGAGGCTCCCGAGTTTTTTTTAACCCGCTGGTGGCACACCTTTATTTTAAGCTACTCTATATATGCGTTAGCGGTATCAAGCATTGTGGCTGTGCTGTTGGCATCGGCTCTTTTAATATTGTACTTTTTTGCAAACTCGGTATCGGTTAAAAAGTATTCGTTCTATTTTGCTATAGCCTTATACTTATTGGGCATTTTATCAATTGGCGTAGCAAGTCTGCAGGCCGATTATTTTAACAATCACCACCAGGCTATAATTTTTACCAGCTCGGTTACCATAAAAAGCGGACCAGCTAACCAGGCCGGCAACCTGTTTGTACTGCATGAGGGCACTAAGGTGAATGTTTTAACAACCAGTAATGGCTGGATAAAAATAAAGCTGGCTAACGGCAATGTAGGCTGGATAAAAACCACCGATGTAAAAGAGATATAGCCCCGCATGAATTTTTTTTTTAAAGATTTTAGGCGCTATATGATTGTTTTAGTTCGAAAAGTGATAAAGCAAAGGCCCTGTGCGATACCTTCCCCTAAATTTCAGGGGAAGGAGGAGGCTGGGGTAAAATACCCGGTATCCGTTAAAAGGAATTTTTCATTTTTTATAAAGCCTGTGTATCAAACCAATTTGTGTTTTTTTAAATATATAAGTGAAATACTTAAAAGAAGTGCTTACATTTAGCTACTTCAGTTTTAAAGATTTACCAAGCGCAGCGTTATATTCGATCTAATTTACTTGACATCACCCCATGTTTGAATCTTATACCATAAAGGATATTGCAAAGGCGCTCGGGCTTTCTACATCAACGGTTTCAAGGGCATTAAATGGCAGTCATGAAATTGGTACCGAAACAAAACGACTGGTTTTAGAGTATGCCGAAAAGATAAACTACCGCCCCAACCCCATAGCCTTAAGCCTTAAGGAACAAAAAAGCCATTCCATTGGCGTAGTGGTTTGCGAGGTGGCCAACAGCTATTTTTCACAAGCCATAAACGGCATCGAGTCAATTGCTTACAACCGGGGCTATCATGTTATTGTTACCCAAACACATGAGTCGGCTATTCGCGAAGAAGCTAATATCCAACACTTACTCTCCAGGCATGTTGATGGTTTATTAATTTCCCTGTCGGCCCAAACTATTGATACAACCCCGTTTAAATATTTACAGGATAAAGGGTTCCCTATTGTTTTTTTTGACCGCGTTGCCGCAGATATCGACACCCATAAAATAACCACCGATAATTTTAAAGGCGCTTTTGAAGGTGTAGAACTTTTAATTAATGAAGGTTTTACTAAAATAGCCTATTTAACCATATCTGATAACCTGGTGATTATGAAGGAGCGGCTTGCCGGCTATAAAGCGGCGCTTAGCGCCCACAACCTCGTTTTTAAACCCGAGTATATAAAGCAATGCAGCCAGGGCGGATTAATATCAGCAGACGTGGAGAACGCCGTTAGCGAGTTATTGAATTCGGACGATATCCCGGATGCGATATTTACCGCCAGCGACCGCCTCACCACCAGTTGCTTGTTCACCATAAAAAGATTAGGCTTAAAAGTACCTGATGATATTGCCGTAGTTGGCTTTACCAACTCAGATGTTGCCGAATTGTTTGATCCGCCATTAACCGTAGTACGCCAACCGGCTTTCCAGATAGGGCAGGTTGCAACAGAAATACTCATCAAAGCCATTGAAAGTAAATACCCCGTGGTTGAATTTGCCGCAGAGCAACTACAAGCTGAACTTATACCAAGGGCATCATCTGTAAAATGTAAAGCGGTTAAATAAACCACTATTCTTTATCATTGTGGTCAATTGATGTCCTCATAAATTTTAATAAAAGGGGTAGCGGGCCTTTTATTAACGGATTTTTTAGTTTGATGCCCATTTTATTCATTTTTTCGTGGTTGTTTTTCGAAGCGAAATCACCTTTCTGAACCCCAAACGCTCGCAATTGTAACGCTAACTATTACTCTTTCAATACCTTTCATTAAAGTTATCGTAATAATTAAAACACGATATATTGTTTCGTATAAATAATAATTTGGCTTACTTTTGGAAAAAATTAAAAAACGCTTGTTAGAACATATTATTTATGCTCTGATCAAATTGACTTATGAATAAACGAAATTTACTGATTGTTCTGCTTCTTGTTTTTTTTAGTTGCGGAATAGTAAAACAAGCCTCAGCTCAAACTCTTCAAACGCTGTCAACAACTAATGTTGATGATCTTTCAGACCAACAAATAAAAAATATATTGCAGCAGGCACAAAGCGCTGGATATAGTGACGCTCAATTATTTCAGCAAGCGCAGGCCAGGGGGATGTCGGCAGATCAGGTGCAAAAACTTCAAACCCGTGTTAAAGATATACGCAGTAAACAAGGTGGTACAAATAGTTTAGCGGATACCGATGCCACCTCAGGCGGCCGTCGCCTCAATTACAAACCAGATAGCCTGGATACTACAGCGTCTAAGAAAGACATATTTGCAAACCTCAAGCCTAAAATATTTGGCGCTGATCTTTTTAATAATAAAAGCAATTCTTTCGAGCCAAATTTGAACATAGCAACGCCGGTAAACTATATTGTTGGCCCCAATGATCAATTAAATATTAATGTTTATGGCAGTTCATCGGTAAACTGGAAGCTTACGGTTTCCCCCGAAGGGAATATAAACATCCCCGGTATAGGCATTTTAAATGTGGGCGGAAAAAAAATTGAAGTTGCTACCGAGCAAATAAAAAATAAATTGGCCGCTAACAATTATGCTATAGGCCGTGGTACCAGCGTAAATGTATCGCTTGGTAATATACGCAGCATAAAAGTCATCATGGTTGGCCAGTTGGTGAGGCCGGGTACTTATACGTTATCATCTTTCGCAACGGTTTTTACTGCGCTTTCAGTTGCCGGTGGCCCTACCGAAAATGGTAGCTTAAGGCAAATTGAGGTTATTAGAAACAATAAGGTAGTAAGTCACCTTGATGTTTACGATTTTTTAGTAAAAGGGAGCCAAAAGGATAATATCGCCCTTCAGGATCAGGATGTTGTGCGGGTACCTACTTATCGTACAAGGGTTGAACTGGCAGGCGAGGTAAAAATTCCAGCATTATTTGAAGTTTTACCCGGCGAAACCTTACAGGACATATTAAACTATGCAGGAGGCTTTACCAGTAACGCTTATACTGCGCGCATACAGGTTTCGCAAATAAGGGATCAGCAACGCAAATTAACGGATGTTATAGAAGCTGATTATAAAAACGACATACCCCTGCAGGGCGATAAATACCTTGTACAATCCATTCTTAACCGCTTTGAAAACAGGGTGACTATTAAAGGGGCAGTTTTCCGTCCCGGCGATTACGAATTAACGAAAGGCATGACTTTAGCCCAGCTAATTGAAAATGCCGCCGGATTAAAAGAAGATGCCTTTACTGAGCGTGGCTATATTACAAGATTAAAATCTGATAATAGTACCGAACTTATACCTTTTAGTATAAAGGATGTGCTTAATAAAACGGTGAATATTCCCTTGCAAAGAGAAGATATTGTAAATATATCATCGCTGTTTGATTTGCATGATAAATACCAGGTAACCATTAACGGATCGGTTAGGAAACCGGGTATTTTTGCATATGCAGAAAGCATGAAAGTGGAAGACCTTATTTTAAAAGCGGGCGGTTTTGCCGAAGGTGCAAGCGCGAAACGTATTGAAGTTGCCCGCAGAATAAGCAATGCCGACCCTGAATCAAAAAACAGTAAGGTAGCAAATGTATTTAGTGTAGATGTGGACAACCAGCTAAAATTGGAAAACGTAAACTTTGCACTAATGCCTTTTGACATTGTTTCTGTTTATAACTTACCGGGATATGAAAAACAAAAAACAGTAAAGGTAGAAGGTGAAGTACTATACCCCGGGTCTTATACCATCGAAACAAAAAATGAAAAAATATCCGACTTGATAGCCCGTGCCGGTGGATTGACTGTTTCGGCAGATGCTGATGGTGGGTCATTAAAACGGGATAATCTTGCTATACTCGGCATTGATAAAAACAAATCAGACACAGCTGCCATTGCACAGGAGCGGGCAGAACAATTTAACCGCCTGAAAAAGACATACAAAGATTCGACTAATACCAATGTTCAACCACGTAATAATTATGTAGGTATTGATTTGCCTGCCATATTGAGAGCACCTGGTTCAAAAATTGATATTTTGCTTGAAGATGGCGATGTTTTAAGGGTACCTAAACAACAGCAGCTTGTACGTGTAAATGGCGAGGTGCTTTACCCAAGCGCGGTTGTATATGACCCCGAAAAATCATTTAAAGATTATGTTTTAAACGCAGGCGGCTTCTCGCCAAAGGCATTAAAAAAAGGAGCTTATGTAGTATATCCTAATGGAACTGTAAAAGGTACCCGTAAATTCCTTTTCTTCAATAGCCATCCCGAAGTAAAACCCGGAAGCGAAATATATGTGCCCTTGAAACCCGAAGGCAAGGGAAGTTCGATTGCAGAGATCATAGGGTTTACAACAGGCATAGCATCATTAGGGGCTATTATTTTTGAGATTGTTAGCTTACATAAGTAATTAATAATACATTATTGACTATGAATAAAGGTGAATAAGAAAATGCCCTGAATGAGTCAGACGATATTTCTTTGAAGGGGCTTTCCTTATATTAGATATTAGGGGATTTGTGGCGATATCTTTTGTCTAAGTGGGTTTATACAATTTTTACATCATTTATTGGGATAGTTAAAAAATTAGCAGACAGTCTTAAGCTATTAAACTGGTTTGGAATTGACTATGATAAGGCTATCATATTTTAAATTAACAATGAAATTTTCATATCCGTATTCGATTAATTGGTTCGGATATCCCCACGTCTAAGTACACTATATTTGCTGATGATTTTTTTCGCTAATTTTTGGAATGGCCTTTCAATTCCTACAAGCATTATATAGCTTAAAATAAAACTGATGCTTAAACTTGATAATAGGATATAGAGGGGGCTTAAGGTGTATTTAAAAGAGAATACCGAACACATAACATATAGTATTGGCATGTGTATCAAATAAAAGCTATAACTAACTTCACCTAGAAATATAAATACAGGCCTTTTTAAAAAATCAGCCGCTTTTGGCCTGGAAATTAAAACAATAATGAATATACCGCTACCTATAGAAACACTGTAGTTAATGATACCTCTTACAATAGCATGACTTGTATTTAATCCAAAAGTAAAATCTATAGTATAAAGTACTATAGCAAATAAAATAAGCATAGCAATAAACCAATTCGACTGTGACTTTAGTTTAGTAATTAAAGGTTCTTTATATTTTGCAATTAATATTCCAATAAAAAATACACCTAATGCTGTTTCACTGGTTTGCCCCCAGTAAGTTAAAACCAAAAAAAATAATAAATTAAATAATAAATTACCCCTTGATGCTATAATAATTAAAAAAGGCAATATAATTGAAATTCGCATCTCAATTATTAATGACCAGATGGCTGGAATGATAAGGTCGGGGTTGAATTTACCTATCAATGTAAATGTTTTCAAAGTTTCATGGGCAACAGCACTGTTCCAATTCCAAGCCCACGGCTTTCTAAACCATAGTGAGAACTCATTTACTGATGTAACGTCATAGAAATAGTATTTTAAAATTAAAGCTATAAGGATGGCAAGTAGAAATGCCGGATATATCCTAAAAATTCGTTTTACGTAAAATTCAATTATTTGCAACGGCTTTTCATTATTAATAAATGGCAAACTCAAAACAAACCCGCTTAGAATAAAAAAAAGTAAAACTGCCGCGTGGCCATTCCAAAGAATATGTAATGGACTGAAATAGGCAAAACGATAAGTAGCAGACCTAATGTTATATGAGTTGGTATAATGTTCAAAAAATACAGAAAGTGCAGCCAACCCCCGTAAACTGTCTAATTGAGTTAGCCTTTTTATAGTATTTGGTTTCTGAGGTGATGGTAAAATAGTCATAAACTGAAACAAATTGAGTATATCATCGAGCGCAAAGCTATAATTTAAAAACAAAATACAGTTTTAATTATTAAGAGTTAATTGATTTGTTTACGCTTTACTAGCGTATTATTATTTTACTTTATTTTTTGCTTGATGTTTTTTTTTAGGGGCGGGGTCAGTTTATCTATTTCCAATATTAATTATTAAATAGATTAACAATTTTGATATCTTTGCAGGCTGTTTTGATCTTGTACCTGAAATGTTTAAAACTTCTAAATATTCTGAAATGGCGGTTATTAGTTTAGAACATATAATGGTCCAACTGATAATTGAATTTCCGAAAAAAGTGGCGGACATTGGTTTCGATATTAATCAAAAACATTCAATTGGCTCAATAAAAGGCGCTGGCAATATCTCAATATGAAAAATATCCTATCTGAGCGAATATAGAGTAGATAAACATAAAAAAATAAACGCCGCCAAACAAAATGTGGTTACGGGCTATATATATACCACTTACTATTACATAAATGGTAAATACTAATAACATAACTACTTCCATCGTACAATATTTTCAACAAATTTTTTAAGGTCGTTTAATTTTACTATTTGGGTTGACATCGTAAAAAAAGTAATAAGGCCAATTATGGCAACAAGAAAGCACTCGGTAAAATTCCCATAGTAAAAATTAAATTTAAGTTGATTTAAAAAAAACAAAAAAAGCTTTGGTTACAATATACAAAACAGATAAATTGACTGCTAATTTTATAAAATACAGGAATGTATTTTTGTTGAAAAAGTATTTTTCATTTTTAGTAAATATAGCCTTCAACGCAATGAGTAAAATAATTGCCCAGGTAAAAATATAAGCCAACCCAATCCCCCAAACTTTTTGAATAAATATAACTGCAAATCCGCTAAAGATAAAATATAATAAAGCGCAGGCTATTCCGATACCCGAAACTGTAAATATTTTTTCCTTTATAAACAAAACTCTAAATAACAGTACGACACACAACATAAACACCATACCTATTAACATATAAGGCAGCAGGTTGGAAATATTTGTAGTATCTGATAGTGTAAATTTACCTCTTTGAAACATGATCTGGATTATTGGGAAAGCCAATACAGAACTAACAGTAGCTATAAATGCAGCTAATGAGATCACTATTTTTATTACAGAAACCACTGTTTTATAAAAATCATCGTCTCTTTTTTGAATTAACGCTTCTGTTAAATGCGGTACCAAAACAGTTGAAGGGCCGGTAATTACTAAAACTCCAAGCGCTACTAATATTCTTTGACAATACCCCAGATATGATAAATTAGAGTGCCCAAGACGAGGGGCCCAAAATGAATCTATACTCTGATAAACACCAAATGACAGCATAGCCAGCATAACAAGTGGCAAATATTTAAAAATGATTTTAAATTTATGCCAGTTATTAAATGAAAAATTTATTATTGTTTGTTTTCTTGCCATTACCATACCTATCATTAAACCCATTAATGACCCTGCAAATAATCCTAAACTAATAGCTACTATACTTAAAGAAGCAGAAAAAAATAAACAACAAATAATAACGCTAACGTAAGGAAAGAAACTAATAATTACGGGCAGTAAAAACTGTTTGTTGGCATTCAATAAACAATTATAAAACCCCATACCTATATTAATTACAGCGTTTAACCATGTTAAAACACAAATATTCAATAATATATTATGATCAACTTTGGCTAAATTGGGATAGATATATTGCATTTTCCAGTTAAATACAACCGCAACCAGTAAACTTAATACTGTACTGAACCCTATAATGATGGTAAAAAGAGAGCCGGTAAAATGTTTGTATCCCTGGGGGTTCTCTAATTTCTCTTTAACTATATAGGGTGTTAAATAATAACTCAACCCAGAGGTAATTAACGAAGCTATTAACAGTGGGACACTTGAGATAGTTAAATAAGCATCCATTAACGTGCCGGCACCAAAGTAACGTGCTATTAATGTTTGATTAAAAAAACTAACTACACTTGCCAGTATAGATAATACGGTAACAAAAATCGATGACTTAAGCATATTATAATCCTCTCATTCCGTTATAAAACTTAGCCGGGTTTTTCAGTAATTTCCTGGCGGTTTCTATTTTGCGCAGTAACCAGGGCTTCTCGTTATACATTCCCCTTTTTGAAAAATCCATTTTTATTTGATGTTTGGCAAATAATGCAGGTATTAATGGGTGCCATTTACCTTTTATTATTCCTGTATGTTCATATTGCATAATAGGTGTTGCAACCGGGGAATAGATATCCCTGTTTGCAGTTAAGAAGAGCTCATTACGCCGATAGGAACGTTTTGTAGCAAATATTTCAAACATCCACCCATTTTCATCGGGACGTAAATAGCTAAGTAAAATATCTCTTTGCCATATGCCCGCTTGTGTAGAAATACGGTATCTTGTATTTTGCGAAACTTCCCATAAGCGACTATCGCGTTGCCACGGCTTAAATGGCGCATAGTTACCAAAATGAGTTAAACCTATATATTTAATTGATGGATCTTCACCCATTTTTTTAACAAAGTCAGCAATAACGTCTATTAGTACCAGCTTCTCTACAAAATAGTCTTCTTGTAAATATAATACAAATGGTGTTTTAACCTGATGCAAGGTATTGATCAAACATTCACTCCAGGTTAGCCTCCTTTCAGGATTATTTGAATTTGACTTTGATGTGCTAATATTTAAACCAGGATACGCATATGATTTATGCTCAGTATTTAATAGGATGTTAATTTCGCAGTTTGGCCAAAATGTAGAAAATAGTTTAAAAAATGGGTCCCAGCAATCTTCAAAACCATCTGAAGAGTTTACTATAATAGTTAAATCATTTTTCATTCTTCATTCCAGCTTTTTAAACCCAGTTCGGAAAATAGCACTTCAAATTCTCTTTTATTAGTGGTAGAATTTAAAATTTCGACAGCTTTGTTGTAAACAATATCAGACGGGGTTAACGTAATACATATCGGGTTACTGCAATATGGTTTACTACATTCCTTGCATTTAACATCGGTACGAATACTAACGATTTTATCAGTAATAAACGGATCCCATGATCCTACTTTTTCGCGATAGGTGAACAAAGCTAATATTGGTGTATTAGCCAAAGCAGCTAGATGCATCGGGAAACCATCATTGGTAATAAGCAAATTCATACTATTAAGAAAAAAAATGGTTTGAGGTACATCTAATTTGCCTGCAATATTATATATACTTTCCAGCCCGTCGTCTTCTTTCAGCTGCTTTAATAAAATCTCGTTATATGTATAATCTTCTGTAGCTCCAATTAAAAAAAAACTCACTTCTTTTAATTGTGCAAGCCTGTTTATAATGTCCCGGTATTTTGTCATTGGCCATATTTTAGCCTGCATTTTACTGTTACAGTAAATACCAATATTTAATTTTGATCTATTGTCGCTCAAAAAATCATTTGCTTCTATTCTCTTTTGTTCAGGAAACGGCAACATACTAGCATACCAATCTAATGCATAGTAGTCTGATTGTTGCATTTTTAATAAAAATGGCGATACGTAATGAGAACTGCTATAACTTTTTTTTATTTCAAAACCAACTTTTTCTGCCCCGGGCCATAATAAGCGTAGAAAAGACGTTTTTATAAACTTTGCCTTACCGCTCTCCATAGTCCAGTTTAAATAAACTATCTTATCAAATTTACCCAGGGCCCACCTGGCTTTTACTAATTGAAAAAAATAATTGAAAACATTACCTGTTTTAATAGGTGTTACTTTTTTGCTTATTTTACTTTCATTACCAAATAAAACAGTGAGTGGGTTTTTGCCTTCTGGATTTTGAATTAAAAAATGAATATTATCAATTGTAAGGCCATTAACAGAAAGAAATTTTTTTAGTTGTGGGAATACAACACAAAAATCGCCCAAAAAGGCACTCCGGATAAGCAGCACTTTCTTTTGCATAAATTTATTTTACAATTGTTTTATGCATTAGTTTATTAATAATTACTGTCCACAGCCGTGCATAGTACGTGCCCTATTAGTATGTGAATTTCTTGTATTCGTGCAGTTATTTGACTTGGAACAACTAAATTTATTTGACAAACGTCATTCATTTGCCCACCATCTCTGCCACTCATGCCAAGTGTGTTACACCCCAATATTTTCCCAATCTGTAACGCTTTGATAACATTAGCACTATTACCACTTGTTGAAATACCAATAAGCAAATCACCCTCTTTTGCCAATGCCTCTACTTGTCTTTCAAATATCGTTTCAAAACCGTAATCATTGCCAATAGCTGTTAACGCTGACGTATCTGTGGTGAGCGCAATAGCTGGTAATCCTCTACGTTCCTTTACAAACCTCCCTGTAAACTCTGCAGATATATGTTGCGCGTCACCCGCACTTCCTCCATTGCCAAAAAGTAATATTTTATTTCCCCTTGTTATGGTATCAGTTACCAATGTGCAAGCCTCAGCAATTGCGGGAACCATTGATACAATAACTTTATCTATTATATCGCGATGACTTTCTAATTCAATTTCAACCAATTGTCTCATCAATTATTTTTGATATGTTGTAAAACTTCATCAACTGTTGTTACTGCGCTACCTATTTTACTAACAACTATTGCGGCTGCATGATTGGCAAAGATGCACGCATCTTTAATTGACATGCCGCTGGCAATACATATACCAATGCTTGCAAGCACAGTATCACCTGCGCCTGTTACATCAAATACCTCACTTGCTTTAGTTGGAATAATTTCAAAATGATCATTACAAATAGCCATACCATCCTCAGATAATGTAATAACAATGGTATCTGCTTTAATTTGCTTTTTAAGAGCGTTAGCGGCTCTATTTAAACTATCTGTATCATGTATGCTTATTCCAGTAGCTATTGATGCCTCTTTTTTATTTGGCTTCACTATATTTGCACCCGCATATTTCGCGTAATTGCTCCCCTTAGGGTCCACTATAACTATAACATTATTATTCCTGGCACAAGTGATGACATTTTCCAAAACGTTATCCGTTAAATTCCCTTTCAGATAGTCTGAAATCAATATAACATTATAATCTGTGATATTTGCTTTAACATAGTTAATAATTGATGTTTCAGATTGCTGATCAATTGATATTTTTGATTCATTATCAATTCTAATCATCTGATGATTTGAGGCCAGTACACGGGTTTTTTTACTGGTTATCCTGTTGGCCTCGCGATATATGCCTTTTAAATCAATTTGAGCATTTTCAAGAAGTGTACAAAGCTCATCAGCACAATAATCGTCTCCAATGACGCTGACAACATCGATTTTTATACCAAAGCTTTTTAAATTTTTTAATACATTTCCTGCTCCACCTAAAGTAACATCTTCTTTGGTAATATCAACAATTGGCACCGGGGCTTCGGGCGAGATGCGTTCAAATTTCCCCCACATATAATGGTCGATCATTAAATCACCAATGACCAAAATTTTAAGCTTAGCCAAACCACTTAACAAGTTTTCGTCCATAGTTATATTTAAAACTGTTTATGGAGGTTAATGATCTCAGGCGAATATTTGGATATACCTTCTTCAAGCGTAAATACCGGCTGATACCCTAATTTTTGTTGTGTGCTTAAAATGTCAGCGCAAGTATTATTTTGGTAAAATGTATATGGATTATCAAAATATTCTACTTCAATAGTCTTTGAAAGGGTTTTTGATAGGATTGAAACAATATCATTAAATGTTCGAGATACACCGCTACCTACATTATAAATACCACTTGGTTTGTTAATGGCCTTTATATTGGCCTGTACAACATCATCTACAAAAATAAAATCCCTGCTTTGCTCTCCATATTTAAATAGTCTTGGACTATTCCCACTTAATATTTGCAAGCCCAATTGCAAAATCATTGATGCTGTTTTACCCTTATAAAATTCACGATTCCCATATACATTGAAGTATCTTAATCCGGTAATTTTAAGTTGAGGATACGCATGTAATTTTGACAACATTAGATTATCCATCATTAACTTGGAAAACCCGTAAACGTTTTCAGGAATTTCACCAAAACCTACACTATTAGGTGCCTCAGAATTTCCATAAGTGCCCGCGGATGACGCATAAACCAGGTGTGCATCATTATTTAAAGCTAAATCAATGAAAAAGTTTAATGAATTAGTATTGGTTTTAATTACCAACTCCTGGTTTGTAACAGTTGTATCGCTAATAGCCGCCTCATGAAAGATACAATCCCACTTAAATGATCTTAATAAATCCAGGTCATCTTTATTTATGATATTTCCTGAAATCACCTCCCCTTTAAAACCTATAAGATTTTTAAAATGGCCTAACCCTTTAAAATTCCCTGAAGGAAAACGTTCTTCTGTTTGAAATGTGTCAAAAATTACAATTTGCGCACCAGGGTAATTTTGTTGAATGTAAAATGCAATGTTACTTCCAATAAAGCCACCGCCACCAGTTATTAGTATGCGTTTATTGTTGAAGTCGAAATCTGTATATAAATTGCTCACTTTGTTATTTTTTTATGAGTAAAATTATCGAAGTAAGTACACTACCAATAAAAAAACCTAATAAAACTGCGGCTATCTTACTGGTTTTTTCTTTCTCCAGTGGTAATATTGGCCTATCAATTACCTGCACCAATGGAGTTTCTCTTCTTAAAGATATTTTCGCCAATTCCAAATTTTTAACTAGTTCGCCAAAAATGGCAGTATTACCCTGAACATCTACCTGGCGGCGTTGTGATGGCACTCTTAATACTTGTAGTGCAGGATTAGCATTTGGATTCGAATCCATTGAACTTGCCACACCCCTTATTGCTGAATTTAATTGAGCCCTTACCGAGTCTGTCTGACGTTGTAACACATTGACATTCTCGCTTTCCTTCTTAGTTTTGGTTTCAATATAAAAACGGGATACTACATCAACTAAAATCTCTGTAAAATATTTAGAAAACAATTGATTTTTAGTACTAACCTTAACAATTATTATACTGAGTTTTTTATCAACCTTATCAACTGATAGGTTTTTTAGTATGATTTCTTTATGAAATTCGCCAAGTAAACTGTCTTGCTTTATCGAAAATGATTCCCTTTTAGCGTTGGGTAAAAAATCAATATCCTTTACGCCTTCGCTATCGTCCCATTTTTTACGTAAACCGTTAAAATCAATATATAAGTCTGCAAGAGTTTGTTCCTTCCCGTTTATTTTAACTGATGTTAGCAGGGTTTTTTCAATCATAGTGCGCGATTTCATCAACTCAAGCAAATTATCGCCTGAAAAAGCACCACCGCCGCCGCCGCCTAAATCAATCCCGAATTGGCTTGCTAAGCCTAAAGCACTGCCAAGCCCACCTGATGATTTTTCATCCTCCAAAGCAAAACTATATTCGGCTGTATAATTTGGTTTTTTTAGATAAGCATATGCAAATCCCAAAGTTGCTCCAATAAAGCCTATGATTAATATTATTGACCATTTAGACAAAAGGTATCTCCACAAATACGATATTTTAAGAGCAATGTCACTCAACGATATTTCATTGTTATTTCTAACTTCCTCGGTTGTATTATCCTGCATCTTATATTATAACTTATTTACGAGACTTACTAATACCCAGATATTTTATTTTTCATATTGAGATATTGCCAGCGCCTTTTATTGAGCCAATTGAATGTTTTTGATTAATATCGAAACCAATGTCCGCCACTTTTTTCGGAAATTCAATTATCAGTTGGACCATTATATGTTCTAAACTAATAACCGCCATTTCAGAATATTTAGAAGTTTTAAACATTTCAGGTACAAGATCAAAACAGCCTGCAAAGATATCAAAATTGTTAATCTATTTAATAATTAATATTGGAAATAGATAAACTGACCCCGCCCCTAAAAAAAAACATCAAGCAAAAAATAAAGTAAAATAATAATACGCTAGTAAAGCGTAAACAAATCAATTAACTCTTAATAATTAAAACTGTATTTTGTTTTTAAATTATAGCTTTGCGCTCGATGATATACTCAATTTGTTTCAGTTTATGACTATTTTACCATCACCTCAGAAACCAAATACTATAAAAAGGCTAACTCAATTAGACAGTTTACGGGGGTTGGCTGCACTTTCTGTATTTTTTGAACATTATACCAACTCATATAACATTAGGTCTGCTACTTATCGTTTTGCCTATTTCAGTCCATTACATATTCTTTGGAATGGCCACGCGGCAGTTTTACTTTTTTTTATTCTAAGCGGGTTTGTTTTGAGTTTGCCATTTATTAATAATGAAAAGCCGTTGCAAATAATTGAATTTTACGTAAAACGAATTTTTAGGATATATCCGGCATTTCTACTTGCCATCCTTATAGCTTTAATTTTAAAATACTATTTCTATGACGTTACATCAGTAAATGAGTTCTCACTATGGTTTAGAAAGCCGTGGGCTTGGAATTGGAACAGTGCTGTTGCCCATGAAACTTTGAAAACATTTACATTGATAGGTAAATTCAACCCCGACCTTATCATTCCAGCCATCTGGTCATTAATAATTGAGATGCGAATTTCAATTATATTGCCTTTTTTAATTATTATAGCATCAAGGGGTAATTTATTATTTAATTTATTATTTTTTTTGGTTTTAACTTACTGGGGGCAAACCAGTGAAACAGCATTAGGTGTATTTTTTATTGGAATATTAATTGCAAAATATAAAGAACCTTTAATTACTAAACTAAAGTCACAGTCGAATTGGTTTATTGCTATGCTTATTTTATTTGCTATAGTACTTTATACTATAGATTTTACTTTTGGATTAAATACAAGTCATGCTATTGTAAGAGGTATCATTAACTACAGTGTTTCTATAGGTAGCGGTATATTCATTATTGTTTTAATTTCCAGGCCAAAAGCGGCTGATTTTTTAAAAAGGCCTGTATTTATATTTCTAGGTGAAGTTAGTTATAGCTTTTATTTGATACACATGCCAATACTATATGTTATGTGTTCGGTATTCTCTTTTAAATACACCTTAAGCCCCCTCTATATCCTATTATCAAGTTTAAGCATCAGTTTTATTTTAAGCTATATAATGCTTGTAGGAATTGAAAGGCCATTCCAAAAATTAGCGAAAAAAATCATCAGCAAATATAGTGTACTTAGACGTGGGGATATCCGAACCAATTAATCGAATACGGATATGAAAATTTCATTGTTAATTTAAAATATGATAGCCTTATCATAGTCAATTCCAAACCAGTTTAATAGCTTAAGACTGTCTGCTAATTTTTTAACTATCCCAATAAATGATGTAAAAATTGTATAAACCCACTTAGACAAAAGATATCGCCACAAATCCCCTAATATCTAATATAAGGAAAGCCCCTTCAAAGAAATATCGTCTGACTCATTCAGGGCATTTTCTTATTCACCTTTATTCATAGTCAATAATGTATTATTAATTACTTATGTAAGCTAACAATCTCAAAAATAATAGCCCCTAATGATGCTATGCCTGTTGTAAACCCTATGATCTCTGCAATCGAACTTCCCTTGCCTTCGGGTTTCAAGGGCACATATATTTCGCTTCCGGGTTTTACTTCGGGATGGCTATTGAAGAAAAGGAATTTACGGGTACCTTTTACAGTTCCATTAGGATATACTACATAAGCTCCTTTTTTTAATGCCTTTGGCGAGAAGCCGCCTGCGTTTAAAACATAATCTTTAAATGATTTTTCGGGGTCATATACAACCGCGCTTGGGTAAAGCACCTCGCCATTTACACGTACAAGCTGCTGTTGTTTAGGTACCCTTAAAACATCGCCATCTTCAAGCAAAATATCAATTTTTGAACCAGGTGCTCTCAATATGGCAGGCAAATCAATACCTACATAATTATTACGTGGTTGAACATTGGTATTAGTCGAATCTTTGTATGTCTTTTTCAGGCGGTTAAATTGTTCTGCCCGCTCCTGTGCAATGGCAGCTGTGTCTGATTTGTTTTTATCAATGCCGAGTATAGCAAGATTATCCCGTTTTAATGACCCACCATCAGCATCTGCCGAAACAGTCAATCCACCGGCACGGGCTATCAAGTCGGATATTTTTTCATTTTTTGTTTCGATGGTATAAGACCCGGGGTATAGTACTTCACCTTCTACCTTTACTGTTTTTTGTTTTTCATATCCCGGTAAGTTATAAACAGAAACAATGTCAAAAGGCATTAGTGCAAAGTTTACGTTTTCCAATTTTAGCTGGTTGTCCACATCTACACTAAATACATTTGCTACCTTACTGTTTTTTGATTCAGGGTCGGCATTGCTTATTCTGCGGGCAACTTCAATACGTTTCGCGCTTGCACCTTCGGCAAAACCGCCCGCTTTTAAAATAAGGTCTTCCACTTTCATGCTTTCTGCATATGCAAAAATACCCGGTTTCCTAACCGATCCGTTAATGGTTACCTGGTATTTATCATGCAAATCAAACAGCGATGATATATTTACAATATCTTCTCTTTGCAAGGGAATATTCACCGTTTTATTAAGCACATCCTTTATACTAAAAGGTATAAGTTCGGTACTATTATCAGATTTTAATCTTGTAATATAGCCACGCTCAGTAAAGGCATCTTCTTTTAATCCGGCGGCATTTTCAATTAGCTGGGCTAAAGTCATGCCTTTCGTTAATTCGTAATCGCCGGGACGGAAAACTGCCCCTTTAATAGTCACCCTGTTTTCAAAGCGGTTAAGAATGGATTGTACAAGGTATTTATCGCCCTGCAGGGGTATGTCGTTTTTATAATCAGCTTCTATAACATCCGTTAATTTGCGTTGCTGATCCCTTATTTGCGAAACCTGTATGCGCGCAGTATAAGCGTTACTGGTAAAGCCTCCTGCATAGTTTAATATGTCCTGTAAGGTTTCGCCGGGTAAAACTTCAAATAATGCTGGAATTTTTACCTCGCCTGCCAGTTCAACCCTTGTACGATAAGTAGGTACCCGCACAACATCCTGATCCTGAAGGGCGATATTATCCTTTTGGCTCCCTTTTACTAAAAAATCGTAAACATCAAGGTGACTTACTACCTTATTGTTTCTAATAACCTCAATTTGCCTTAAGCTACCATTTTCGGTAGGGCCACCGGCAACTGAAAGCGCAGTAAAAACCGTTGCGAAAGATGATAACGTATAAGTACCCGGCCTCACCAACTGGCCAACCATGATGACTTTTATGCTGCGTATATTACCAAGCGATACATTTACGCTGGTACCACGGCCTATAGCATAATTGTTAGCGGCCAATTTATTTTTTATTTGCTCGGTAGCAACTTCAATTTTTTTTCCGCCCACATTTAAAATGCCTATACCGGGGATGTTTATATTCCCTTCGGGGGAAACCGTAAGCTTCCAGTTTACCGATGAACTGCCATAAACATTAATATTTAATTGATCATTGGGGCCAACAATATAGTTTACCGGCGTTGCTATGTTCAAATTTGGCTCGAAAGAATTGCTTTTATTATTAAAAAGATCAGCGCCAAATATTTTAGGCTTGAGGTTTGCAAATATGTCTTTCTTAGACGCTGTAGTATCCAGGCTATCTGGTTTGTAATTGAGGCGACGGCCGCCTGAGGTGGCATCGGTATCCGCTAAACTATTTGTACCACCTTGTTTACTGCGTATATCTTTAACACGGGTTTGAAGTTTTTGCACCTGATCTGCCGACATCCCCCTGGCCTGCGCTTGCTGAAATAATTGAGCGTCACTATATCCAGCGCTTTGTGCCTGCTGCAATATATTTTTTATTTGTTGGTCTGAAAGATCATCAACATTAGTTGTTGACAGCGTTTGAAGAGTTTGAGCTGAGGCTTGTTTTACTATTCCGCAACTAAAAAAAACAAGAAGCAGAACAATCAGTAAATTTCGTTTATTCATAAGTCAATTTGATCAGAGCATAAATAATATGTTCTAACAAGCGTTTTTTAATTTTTTCCAAAAGTAAGCCAAATTATTATTTATACGAAACAATATATCGTGTTTTAATTATTACGATAACTTTAATGAAAGGTATTGAAAGAGTAATAGTTAGCGTTACAATTGCGAGCGTTTGGGGTTCAGAAAGGTGATTTCGCTTCGAAAAACAACCACGAAAAAATGAATAAAATGGGCATCAAACTAAAAAATCCGTTAATAAAAGGCCCGCTACCCCTTTTATTAAAATTTATGAGGACATCAATTGACCACAATGATAAAGAATAGTGGTTTATTTAACCGCTTTACATTTTACAGATGATGCCCTTGGTATAAGTTCAGCTTGTAGTTGCTCTGCGGCAAATTCAACCACGGGGTATTTACTTTCAATGGCTTTGATGAGTATTTCTGTTGCAACCTGCCCTATCTGGAAAGCCGGTTGGCGTACTACGGTTAATGGCGGATCAAACAATTCGGCAACATCTGAGTTGGTAAAGCCAACTACGGCAATATCATCAGGTACTTTTAAGCCTAATCTTTTTATGGTGAACAAGCAACTGGTGGTGAGGCGGTCGCTGGCGGTAAATATCGCATCCGGGATATCGTCCGAATTCAATAACTCGCTAACGGCGTTCTCCACGTCTGCTGATATTAATCCGCCCTGGCTGCATTGCTTTATATACTCGGGTTTAAAAACGAGGTTGTGGGCGCTAAGCGCCGCTTTATAGCCGGCAAGCCGCTCCTTCATAATCACCAGGTTATCAGATATGGTTAAATAGGCTATTTTAGTAAAACCTTCATTAATTAAAAGTTCTACACCTTCAAAAGCGCCTTTAAAATTATCGGTGGTTATTTTATGGGTGTCGATATCTGCGGCAACGCGGTCAAAAAAAACAATAGGGAACCCTTTATCCTGTAAATATTTAAACGGGGTTGTATCAATAGTTTGGGCCGACAGGGAAATTAATAAACCATCAACATGCCTGGAGAGTAAGTGTTGGATATTAGCTTCTTCGCGAATAGCCGACTCATGTGTTTGGGTAACAATAACATGATAGCCCCGGTTGTAAGCAATTGACTCGATGCCGTTTATGGCTTGTGAAAAATAGCTGTTGGCCACCTCGCAAACCACTACGCCAATGGAATGGCTTTTTTGTTCCTTAAGGCTTAAGGCTATGGGGTTGGGGCGGTAGTTTATCTTTTCGGCATACTCTAAAACCAGTCGTTTTGTTTCGGTACCAATTTCATGACTGCCATTTAATGCCCTTGAAACCGTTGATGTAGAAAGCCCGAGCGCCTTTGCAATATCCTTTATGGTATAAGATTCAAACATGGGGTGATGTCAAGTAAATTAGATCGAATATAACGCTGCGCTTGGTAAATCTTTAAAACTGAAGTAGCTAAATGTAAGCACTTCTTTTAAGTATTTCACTTATATATTTAAAAAAACACAAATTGGTTTGATACACAGGCTTTATAAAAAATGAAAAATTCCTTTTAACGGATACCGGGTATTTTACCCCAGCCTCCTCCTTCCCCTGAAATTTAGGGGAAGGTATCGCACAGGGCCTTTGCTTTATCACTTTTCGAACTAAAACAATCATATAGCGCCTAAAATCTTTAAAAAAAAAATTCATGCGGGGCTATATCTCTTTTACATCGGTGGTTTTTATCCAGCCTACATTGCCGTTAGCCAGCTTTATTTTTATCCAGCCATTACTGGTTGTTAAAACATTCACCTTAGTGCCCTCATGCAGTACAAACAGGTTGCCGGCCTGGTTAGCTGGTCCGCTTTTTATGGTAACCGAGCTGGTAAAAATTATAGCCTGGTGGTGATTGTTAAAATAATCGGCCTGCAGACTTGCTACGCCAATTGATAAAATGCCCAATAAGTATAAGGCTATAGCAAAATAGAACGAATACTTTTTAACCGATACCGAGTTTGCAAAAAAGTACAATATTAAAAGAGCCGATGCCAACAGCACAGCCACAATGCTTGATACCGCTAACGCATATATAGAGTAGCTTAAAATAAAGGTGTGCCACCAGCGGGTTAAAAAAAACTCGGGAGCCTCATCTATTTTATCAGTTGTTTTTAAATTGGTAAAGCGGATGTTAAAGTTGATATCCTCATCGCCGGGCGATAGTTTATGCGCTTTTTCAAAATATAACAATGCCGAAGGGAAATCGCCTAATTTATAATAAGCATCCCCTAAATTATAAAGGAATTTGACCGACAGGTGCCCCTGATCTATTAATCGCTGATACGCTGCTGCAGCCTCTTTATACTGGCCTTTAGCATAGTAATCATCGGCCATGGGGGTTTTATTACCAAAGGATAGCAATGGTAAAACGAGTACCGCTAAAAACCAGGTTAGTTTTTTCATCGTTTTAAATTTCATTTTCAATATCACTGATAATACCTTTCGCTTTTTCAAACACTTCCTGTTCGGATATTTGCGTTACCGGCGCGTAACGGGCCATTTCGCATAGATCGAGCGTATCTGTTAGCCTGCCTATCAATTCATCATCAATAGAACGGGCCTTTAATGCCGATGCGATGCTCTCCCTATCCAAATTAGCGGCCGAAATATTAAGCTTATCGCCCAAATAACCATATAACCCTCTGAATATGGCTTCATAAAATGCTTTGGTATTGCTGGCTGATAATTGTTTTTTAGCATTTGCCAAATGTTTTGCGGCAACCCTGCCTGCCCTGCGGCCTTTTACCCTAACCACATCGCTATTGTATTTGCGGTTTTGGTTACGATAAATTAAAGCGGCAATAGCTAATACCGGCCCCAATAAAAGCAGGAGGTAATAGCTTAACGATCCAAAAAACTCATCGCCTGTTTTACTTACATCGCCTG